>Ga0209533_1002478_pt1 | contig 16758 bp, 15 predicted proteins | sample COG_04_FD_184748 | JGI IMG/M metagenome (GOLD analysis project Ga0209533, IMG submission 184748) | Pelagic Microbial community sample from North Sea - COGITO 998_met_04 (SPAdes) (version 2) | ecosystem: Environmental > Aquatic > Marine > Neritic zone/Coastal water | place: Helgoland, sampling...
TTTGTACAAAAGTCATGACATCATTGTAATTTTGCTTCAAACATTGACGATCATTTAATGACGTTTTAAAATCATCATTCAATCCAGGTACAATAAATTGATTTGGCACTTTATAAAATTCTTTCTGAAAACAAGCAAGTTGCATTACACAATTATACCAAAATTTTAATTTTAAACCATCAAGCCGAAAATACGAATTTAATAAAATTGCAAGATAGGAACCATGTGCAGCAATCTCATCTTCTTTCCAATTTAAATGTTGACAAAGTTTTTCTATACCAAGATTAATTTCATTCGCAGCCAACATAAAATTTTCTTCATCTAAATGAAGTTTTAAAAGATCGTTGGCAATAGTACTCAACATCGTAATTTTAGGTAATGCCACTCGAAGCGTATCAAGTATTTTTGAAACATCAAATCTATTTAAAACTTCAAATAACCTTTCTTTTCTTTTCTTTGTAAACATTGGTGTTTTTAAGCTTGGCAAAAAACCATTTACCCCTAAAACGTTCGAGTAACATGCAACAATTCCAAATAACTCTTCATTGGATATTTCTACACTAGAATCTAAACTTTCAAATACACTTTTTTGTTGTCGAGCTAAATTCGCAACCTTTAGAAACCCCGAAAACAATTTAGGTGCTGCCATGCTAATAACAAAAGTAAGAAAATGACCGATTCACATACTCACCAAAACGCAAAAATAATAAGAAATTTTTATTTTTGAAATTTTTGTAGAAAAATTCTCACTTTTTCAGAAAAAAAATTTAATGAAATTTTTAGAATTTTTTTCATTTGCAAAAAAAATATTTAAAACATATTTCGACCCTTGGTTTTTTTGCCCATCGTTGTTTGCAAAATAGTTTCTGATACATTCTTCATATATTGGATAAATGTCATATCTTTTGTTTTCATACCAAAAACAATCATCTCAATAACTTGTCCTGCGGCAACGGCAATTAAAAGAATGTAAAATTTCTGTGCATCCATTAAAGATTTTTGTTCGTATGAAGTATTACCTTTTTGATAATTAAATTCTTTATAGGAAACAATAAATAGACTGAAAGATGTTATAGTAAAACCAAGCGCTGGAATTGCGAAGTGCAAAGGTTCATTTAAATAAAATTGATCTCCTGGTTGGGGTGTATTGTAAAAACCTTTTAGCACACGAAGGATTCTATAAAATAAGGAATATCCTTGGAAAAAAATAGCAAGAATTAAGCTTAATTTTATTGCATCAAGACTTCGGTTACAATAATTGTTTGGAATGGCGTGAGTATCATGAACTTCAATAGGACAATATGCATCGATGATTCGAAATGATTCAGTGGTTGTACCATTTTCTGCATCAATGCTAAAAATAACGCCGGCACATATAAGGGCAGCAATAAAACCTAAAGGAACGAGATGTACGATTGTTGTCTTTAACCATTGCATAAATCTTGACTCGATTTCTTTAACTGCATTTTTCGAGAGGTCGGCTTGGTCTCCAGTAACGTTCTGCATTTTATGGCAAAGATGTTTTTTTTTCCATAATACAGAAGTTTTGGCTTATACTAAAAATTTTTAAAAAGCAACTATCTACAGTTTGTAGACTATTTACCATTTGTGAATAATTTAGGGAATAAAAAGTTTGGAGAGAATGAAATTTTCAAATCGAAAAGATGTATGGCACCATAGTGTTATAAAATGGGCCTTAATTTTTTTGGCGATTGGACTTTCTATAAATATAATAATATCATTATGGGAAGGAAGCGACATTGGATTTTTTAGTGCTAATACAGTTTTTACTTGTATGAGTACATTAGTATTTTGTACTGGTCTTGTTGCAAATTTATCAAAAGATTTTAATTTTTTTATGCTTTTTGGATTACTGGCGTGTTTTAACTTTTTATATTGTATACAGCCCATTGTCATGTGGACAGATGAAGGAAATTTATGTAATGGACTTTCAGAGGCAGAACAACAAATTGGACGTGATTGTTATACTGCAGCCGTTGGTGCAGTTTCTGATGATACATCTACAAGTTTTGATAATTTAATAAGTTTAGTTACATCATGTTACTCTAATAATAATATTTTAACAAGTGCAAGTGGTGTTTGCTATAATATTCGTTGGGGACAAAGTAACGGAAATGCCTTGCGTGCATTTATGTTAATCAGTTGGCTTTGCCTTTTTTTTGCTACAATTATGAGTATTGTGTGCGCTATTATAGAAATTGTAAGTTTTGGACAATTACACTGTAAAAATCATGAACTTATTTATCGAATGGAAGAATCTTTAGCTCATTTATTAAAAGAATCTTCTTCAGCCTCAGGATTAGCGTTAGCGGGTAAGCTAAATAAAGTATGCAAAGAAATTAACCAAATAGAGCAAGGGCAATAAAGTTAAGGGACATATGCTTTTCGGGCAAAAATTGCAAATAAAAAATAAATAAATGCTGTGTAATTATTTTTTTCCCTTTCTAATTTTTCTTTTATCGGATCTAAATGGATCTGGTAAATAAGATCCTTTTCAATGCAATCAGTCATAAATTTTGTGCAGGGAAATTGAAAAATTTCAGGAAGATTGGGAAGTTGGTCAAAATTGTCATTAAAAGGTCCCTCCAATTCTGCTAAAAAAATCAGGGATTGACAAAAACTGTCAACAACATCGTCTTCGTGAGCGTCTTTAATTGATTGCGTGTAATCATCAATTGTAAACACTCCATTATTGTCTTCACTGAAAACAGCAACGGATGTAGATCGACTAAGCGCCATGACCAAAAATGCTGTGAAATGGTAAATTTTATTTATCATAATCTTTCCTCTTTTTAGTTTTTGACCGCGTTCATTTTTATGAAATTTTTTTGAAAATATTTTTTGGTACATCTTTTCTCTTCATCTTAAGGAATAACATTCTGGACTAATCCTTTGAAATTTTATACGACACGTTCAACAAATTTGAAAAAATATCTGAAAATTTTCAAAAAAAATCTGAAAAAATTCTTAAAAAAAAATCTGAAAAAATGCTGAAAAATTTCTAAAAAAAAAATTGAGAAAATTCTGAAAAATTCTGAAAAAAACCTGGTTCAAACATACCAAAAAACCTCAATAATATCATCTTCCCTGTTCATAACCAGACCTTTGCTGGTTCATATCCGCTCCCTTCTTGAGATGTTTGTTTGTAGCAAGCGTACGACATTTATCACGGATACAGGAATGACGTCACTGAACTTCAAGAATATCGCTAAAAAAAGCACCACTCCTTCTCCCGCCCACCTTTCCCTTCAAGTATATGGACTTATTCTTAAAAAAATTGTTTGAACAAAACGGATGGGAGACATTGTATTATTTTGTTTCTGGATCGCTGTTAATTTATAGCAACCTAAAAGAGGCAGAACACAAAAAATACGAATCCAACTAAAACAACGCCACCAGAAATTAATCCAATTATAACGTTTACATTAATGCTGTTAGCCGAACGGTCTTCCTCAATTGAAGTGTATGTAGTGGTCAATGTGGAAGACGACGTAGAGGTCAATGTGGAAGACGACGTAGAGGTCAATGTGGAAGTGTGTGTGGAAGACGATGTAGAGGTCAACGTGGAAGACGATGTAGTGGTCAATGTGGAAGATGCAGTAGAGGTCAATGTGGAAGACGACGTAGAGGTCAATGTAGTGGTCAATGTGGAAGTTAAGGTTGTTGTGGTTCCTTCGTCGCAGTAAATTCCTATAAATTCATCTACGCAGATACAGGAATAATCAGTTGTGTTGCGAATTCCATTATAGCATTTATTTGTACATCCCGTTCCATTCCAAAGAGGAAGGAATGCAGGATTATTGGCAAGCGGCGAACCATTTGCAAAATCAGTTGGCACAGAAATATTCACACACCAATTTGTTAAACTCTGATTGAATTTTAATGCAGTATCAAACATACTATCCATATTTGTCACACTTGATGTGTCCCATTTTGAGATGTCCTGGTTGAAAAATTGTGCATTATCAAACATAGCATACATATTTGTCACACTTGATGTGTCCCATGTGGAAATGTCATGGTTGAACGCTTGTTTGGCAAACAAAGAAGACATATCCTCCACATCGGTTGTACACGATGTCGTAAAGTTTTCAAAATTATTATTATCCCTGTAACTTTCCAGCATCGTCCGATTCACTTTTGTGAAGGTTTTATTTAAAGCTGGGACGAAAAATGATTCTCCCACACTAGTTGGATGGGGGCATTTCACTGTTCCGGTAGCTTCGTCATATGAATTAATACAATAAGGTCCAAAAAAGGGCGGATCACAAATGCAAGTATAATTCTCTGTGTATGGTATGGCGCGAACTCCATTATTATTGCATTTGTAAGTACATCCCGCTCCATTCCAAAGTGGTTGAAATGCATCAATCATAGGCGAATGCGTAGAAAAATTACTTGTGGAATAAAAAGTCACAGGATTATTAAACTCGTCTAAACCGGTATATGTGCCATTCAAAAATTTATCATTCACACACCAGTTTGTCAAACTTTGATTAAATGAGGTTGCGTTGTAAAACATAAAGTCCAGTCTATTCACACTTGACATGTCCCAAGTTGAAATGTCCTGATTAAAGGAGGTTGCACCATTAAACATTCCTTGCATATAGATCACATTTGACGTTTCCCAATTTGAAATGTCCTGATTAAAGGATGTTGCATTGTAAAACATTCCACCCATACTGATCACATTTGACGTTGTCCAATTTGAAATGTCCTGATTAAAGGATGTTGCACCATAAAACATTCCTTGCATATACTGCACATTTGACGTTGTCCAATTTGAAATGTCCTGATTAAAAGATGTTGCATCATAAAACATCCCAGCCATACTCGTCACACTTGACGTTGTCCAATTTGAAATGTCCTGATTAAAGGATGTTGCAAAATAAAACATAAATCTCATATCCTCCACATTTGATGTTATCCAATTTGAAATGCTTTGATTAAAGGAGGTTGCACCATAAAACATTCTATTCATATTGGTCACATTTGACGTTGTCCAATTTGAAATGTCCTGATTAAAGGATGTTGCATCATAAAACATTCTATTCATACTGATCACACTTGATGTGTCCCATGTGGAGATGCTGTGGTTGAATGTGCCTAAATCCCGAAACATATCAGACATATCCGTCACATTGGTTGTACACGATGTAGTAAATTTCTCAAAATGGATTGATGTCTTGTAATCATTCAACATTGGACGATTCACTTTTGTGAAGGTTGTATTATTTAATTCTGTCACATTAAATGGTATTCCAACAATTTCATCTGGACATTTCACTATGCCATTTTCATACGAATAACCCCTCACAAACAAGGGGCTCCCAACAACAAAAACTAGAAATAAAAGATGCATGGTGACCAAAAAATCATAGTACTTTATTTACGTATATAGTAAGAAAAAAATTTCTAGACCATTAAGAATAAAAATACTATTGTACAATCTTTCCTCGTTTTACTTTTTGACCGCGTTCGTTTTTGTGAAATATATATTTGAAATATTTTTTGGTACATCTTTTCTGTTCATCTTAAGGAATAACATTCTGGACTCATCCTCCAAAATTTTATAAGACACGTTCAACAAATTCTGAAAAAAATTTCTGAAAAAAATCTGAAAAAACTTCTGAAAAAAATTCTGAAAAAAAGTTCTGAAAAAATTTCTGAAAAAAATTTCTGAAAAAATTTCTGAAAAAAAATCTGGAAAAATTTCTGAAAAAAATTTCTGAAAAAAATTCTGAAAAATTTCTGAAAAAAAAATTCTGAAGAATTTCTGAAAATTTCTGAAGAATTTCTTGTTCAAACATACCAAAAAATCCTTCATAATTCCATCTTCCCTGTTCATTACCAGACCTTTGCTGGTTGATATTCCCTTTCTTCTTGAGATGTCTGTTTGTAGCAAGACGTACGACGTTTATCACGGATTCAGGAATGATATCACTGGACTTCAAGATTATTGCCAAAAAAAGCAGCACACCTTTTCCCTACCACCTTTGCCTATAAGGTATACGATCCATCCATTTTTTTCTTTCGCTCTTTCTTTTCTATGTGTTTACCTTTTTCTCGCCATCACTAGAATCCCTCCTATTTCTCCTTTTATCTTTTTTGGTATGGTTTCTATCCCTTATTTTATTTATTTATCTTTTGTAGTGGTGAACAAAAGGAGCTGCCCCGCGAAATTGAACCAATTAACGTTTTTTTTCCACCGCTTGTCTTGCCTGACGAACCTGAAGCTCCTAGTGGGGCTCCCCTGACGCTGAGCGTATCGGGGAGCGTCACCGTTGTCTTCAATGGTGATGCGGGTGATGACGTCAATGCAACGTTGCAGCGGAAGCGGAAGTTGGCGACGGAAGCGGAGACACCGTCCCACAAAACATCGCCCGACTTGCTCGTTGAACCGTTAGCTACTGGTGGGGGTTCCAGGGGAATTGTCACCAATGAATCTAATGGTGATACGGGCTACGACGGCTGTGATGCGGGTGATGACGTCAATGCAACGTTGCAACGGAAGCGGAAGTTGGCAACAGAAGCGAAGACGCTGTCTTACGAAACATCGCCCGAATTGCTTGTTGAACCGTTAGCTACTGGTGGGGGTTCCAGGGGAATTGTCACCAATGAATCTAATGGTGATACGGGCGATTACGTCAATGCAACGTTGCAGCGGAAGCGGAAGTTGGAATTGGAGACAAAAAAGCTATTACGCAACGGTGGTGCTATATTTGCACCGTCGCGTACCGACGAGGGATTCAAAATCTCGGCCGGAAAGGGTGTGCAGGAGACCTGCATGATCGACGCTATTGAAAATGGCATGAAGATGGACGAGTTTCCAACGGATCAAATTCCATCGGCGCGGATGCGCAAGATTGCCATTCCAGAATTGGGCAACATACTCCAGGCGAGCTGGAAGTCTTGCATGTCTGCACTAGCTATGCTCGATCTTCCATACAAGTTGAAAGAGGCTACGGCACGATTCATGAGCGGTCCGCCTATGCTTAATCTTCTCCGCACAGTTTCGGGCGTCTTCATCGTGGGCCTTTTGGTCGAGGTAGAAGGCAGGAGGAACGATCATTGCGTTGTTTTCTCGGCAAGCAAGGGTATCCTCATGGACAACGGCTCCAAGACGCGTCCTGTGTATATCGAGGAGAAAGACAAACGCGGCAAGAAGGCTGCAAAAAGTGCTTTCAGACTCCTCGTTGGACAGAAGGTGCTTAGTGGAAAGGCATTTTCAGTTGACATCATCAGTATCTACGAGCTATGTCGTCTTTAAGGATCAGTCTGGCCGGCACCGATCATATTTGATTTTGAGTGCCATGGCCGAGAACTACTTCTCAAAGTCCTTTGATTACTTATTTTGAAAATAAAAAAAAGAAGGGCGGGGCGGGCGAGAAAAACTAAAGGGTAAAAGAGTGGTAAAAAGCAAAATGGGGGCCGAGATAAGCCATTTTAGTCTTACATCGTTGTTAATGTATACCCATTTGTCGATTTTAAAAAAAAACATTTGTAGACTACAAAAAATGCTAATCCAACTAAAACAACGCCACCAGAAACTAATCCAATTATAAGATTTACATTTATACTGTCTTCCTCAATTGAAGGCGTACTCGTAGTATTAGGTTCGGTCGTTGTTGTAACAGGGTCGAATGATAAGATAGTACCCGTCATAGCTGGATAAATGGTACACTTGTACGTGTACTGGGTTTCAACAGAATCGGTCGTCAGGACTACTCCCGTGCTCAGCACGGTACCCACCTGGGATCCGTTATTGATGAGGAGTTGAAAGGGATATCTGGTCATCGAAGTCTCGCCCAGCTCAAAATAGTAAGTCGTGTTGGCCGTGAGGTTGAATGTGGGATTATCAACACCAATGTTTGAGCCGAAATAATAAGCGGTGGAATGTTTGGTGAATACGGTGATAATAATGTCGGGCGTGAGAGCACAGGTGGGTCCGAGATGACCGGATTTACAGGTGCATGTAAAAATATCTCCCGTAACTAGTGTGCACGTTCCCCCATTCAAGCAAGGGGAAGAATCACATAATGTTAAAGTTCTAGTCGACGAAGATGTAGAAGTTACGGTTGAAGTTAGAGTTGTAGTTGAAGTTGAAGTTACGGTTGAAGTAGAAGTTACGGTTGAAGTTGAGGTAGAGGTTAGAGTTGTAGTTGAAGTTGAAGTTAGGGTTGAAGTTGAAGTAGAAGTTACGGTTGAAGTTGAGGTAGAGGTAAGAGTCGACGAAGACAATGATGTTAACGTTGAAGTTGAAGTAGAAGTTAGAGTTGTTGTAGTTGCTTCTTCACAAAGATCGCCCGTAAAGCCAACGGCACAGATGCAGGTGAACGAGTTGGCAAGGTCAACACACGTTGCTCCGTTCATGCAGGGGTCGGAAGCACACTCGTTTAAAGTCGACGAATATGTAGAAGTGACGGTTGAAGTTAAGGTTGAAGTCAGGGTCGACGAAGACATGGATGTTAACGTTGAAGTTATAGTCGATGAAGATGTAGAACTTAACGTTGAAGTTAAAGTCGAAGTGTAGTGATTGTTTTCACATCCTGTTCCATTCCAAAGAGGAAGGAACGCGGCATTATTTTCAAGCGGCGAATCTAAGGCAAAATATGACGGTTCCGATTCTATATGTACACACCAATTTGTTAAATTCTGATTGAAATTTGATGCATCAGAGAACATTCGATCCATATTTGTCACACTTGATGTGTCCCAATTCGAGATATCCGAGTTGAAATTTTCTGCACCAAAAAACATTTGAGACATATCCTCCACACTTGATGTGTTCCATTTTGAGATATCCAATTTAAAAGCATATGCATTATGAAACAGTTGAGCCATATACTTCACACTTGATGTGTCCCAATTTGAGATATCCGAGTTGAACTTATATGCAGCATAAAACATTCCCCTCATATTCTTCACACTCGATATGTCCCATGTTGAGATATCTGAGTTGAAATTTTTAAGATAAAGAAAGCTATATGAAATATCCAATACACCGGTTGTACAAGAAGTAGTAAACTTGTCAAAATTATTATTATCTCTGTAATCAAGCAACATTGTCTGATTCACCTTTGTGAAAGTTTTATTTAATTCTGTCACATTAAATGTTTGTCCAGGAAATTCATCCGGACATTTTACTATGCCAGTTACATTGTCATACAAATACCCACTAACAAACAAGGGGCTCCAAACAACAAAAACTAGAAATAAAATATGCATGGTTTCACTATTCCAGTAACTTTGTATAAACAATGGGCTCCCAACAACGAAAATTGCATGGTACCCAAAAAACCATAGTATAACATTTGCGTATATAGTATTTTATTTTTTTCTAGACCATTAAGAATAAAAATACTATTGTGGGACACGATCAATAAATTTTAAAAAATTTTGTAAAAAAAATTCGGTATGTTGAAATTTTGGGGGAGCAGAGTGAAGACTTTCTTGATTGAATTTTGAGATAAGTCATTTTAATCTTACATCGCTGTTAATGTATACCCATTTGTCGATTTTAAAAAAAAACATTTGTAGACTATGAAAAATGCCGATCCTACTAAAACAACGCCGCCAGAAACTAATCCAATTATAAGATTTACATTTATACTGTCTTCCTCAATTGAAGGCGTACTCGTAGTATTAGGTTCGGTCGTTGTTGTAACAGGTTCAGCGGTCGTTGTTGTACTACTACTACTACTACTACTAGTTGTATCAAGTTCGTATGATAAGATAGTACCAGTCATAGCTGAATGAATGGTACACTTATACGTGTATTGGGCTGCAACAGAATCGGTCGTCAGAAGTACTCCCGTGCTGAGCACGGTTCCCACATGGGTTCCGTTATTGTAACTGAGTTGAAAAGGGTGGCTGGTCATGGAATTCTCGCCCAACTCGAAATAGTAAGTCGTGCTGGTCGCGAGGTTCAGCGTGGGATTATCACCAATACTTGAGTTGAAATGGTAAGCGATATTGTCTTTATTGGTCACGGTGATGGTAATGTCGGGCGTGAGAGCACAGGTGGGTCCGAAATGACCCGAATTGCAGGTGCAGGAATAATCACTTGTGTTGCGAATTCCATTATAGCATTTGTATGTACATCCTGTTCCATTCCAAAGAGGAAGAAATGAGGGATTATTAACAATCGGTGAACCTATAGCAAAACCATTTGGCTCCGAAATACGTACACACCAGTTGGTTAAACTCTGATTAAATTTTGATGCATAATAAAACATATCAAGCATATTAGTCACCTTTGATGTATCCCATTTTGAGATATCCGAGTTGAATTTTTCTGCATATGAAAACATTTCAGCCATCTTTGTCACACTTGACGTGTCCCATTTTGAGATATCTGAGTTGAAATTCCATGCACGAAAAAACATATAATTCATACTTGTCACACTTGATGTGTCCCATGTAGAAATGGATGAGTTAAAATCTGCTTTGTCGGTAAACATTCCAGACATATCCTCCACACCAGTCGTACACGATGTCGTAAAGTTTTCAAAATTATTATAATCTCTGTAAGTATTCAACATTGGACGATCCACTTTTGTGAAGGTTGTATTTAAAGCTGGGACGAAAAATGATTCTTCCACACTGGTTGGATGGGGGCATTTCACTGTTCTGGTAATTTCGTCATATGAATTTATACAATAAGGTCCAAAAAAGGGCGGATCACAAATACAAGAATAATTCTCCGTATATGGTATGGCGCGAACTCCATTATTATAGCATTTGTATGTACATCCCGCTCCATTCCAAAGAGGTTGGAATGCATCAATCATAGGCGAATGCGTAGAAAAATGACTTGTGGAATAAAAGGTTACGTTTAAGTTAGTAATTCCGTGTATACCAGTATATGTGCCATTAAAAAATGAACCATTCACACACCAGTTTGTCAAACTTTGATTAAATGAGGTTGCATTGTAAAACATAAAGTCCAGTCTGTTCACACTTGACATGTCCCAAGTTGAAATGTCCTGATTAAAGGAGGTTGCACCTTGAAACATTCCACTCATATCCGTAACACTTGACGTTATCCAAGTTGAAATGCTTTGATTAAAGGATGTTGCACCAAAAAACATCCTAAACATATACAGCACACTTGACATGTCCCAAATTGAAATGTCCTGATTAAAGGAGGTTGCCGTATCAAACATGTAATCCATATACTCCACACTTGACGTTGTCCAATTTGAAATGTCCTGATTAAAGGAGGTTGCACCAGAAAACATAAAACCCATATCATATACACTTGATGTTGTCCAATTTGAAATGTCCTGATTAAAGGATGTTGCACCATTAAACATCTTATACATATCCTCCACACTTGATGTGTCCCATGTGGAGATGCTGTGGTTGAATGTGCCTAAATCCAAAAACATTTCAGACATATCCGTCACATTGGTTGTACACGATGTAGTAAAGTTTTCAAAATTATTATTATCTCTGTAATTTTCCAGCATTGTGCGATCCACTTTTGTGAAGGTTGTATTATTTAATTCTGTCACATTAAATGGTATTCCAACAATTTCATCTGGACATTTCACTATGCCATTTTCATACGAATACCCCCTCACAAACAAGGGGCTCCCAACAACAAAAACTAGAAATAAAAGATGCATGGTGACCAAAAAATCATAGTACTTTATTTACGTATATAGTAAGAAAGAATTTCTCGACCATTAAGAATAAAAATACTATTGTGGGACACGATCAATAAATTTTAAAAAATTTTGTAAAAAAAATTCGGTATGTTGAAATTTTGGGGGAGCAGAGTGAAGACTTTCTTGATTGATTTTTTTTGTGGGTAAGGTTAATGTTGGTTTTGTTGTTGTTGGATCAAAAATAACAAAAGATTCATCATCTGAATCATCATCGACGGGAGGAGGTATATAATCTTGAATAAATTCTATGCAAGTATGAATGGGTTGGTTTCCTCTTTGCCAATGATGAAAATGGGTATCACCCTTTTTTACATGAGCAATAGGTTGTGGAGTATCACCTTGAATATATTCTTTGAAATAAGCAAGTAAAGAAATTTCATTAATTTCTTCAGGTAGCATAGTGACATAGATTGAACGATCCCATGAAATTCTTTGCCGTTCCATCCATTCAATGTATTCACCTTTTCCAATAGATGCGCGAACAATATTTTCTCTTTCATTTCCGGAATAAGTTTTACAAAGTTGATTTGTAAATGCTTTGGCCGTTGACATTTTTACTTCCATGTGTGATGGCAGTGGTTTTCCTTCTGTAGATTCTACAATAAGTTTACGTATTTGGTAAATGGCGCATTTTTGTTGACCACGATCAGAAACGGCAACCCATGCTAATGGATTTATTTGATTACAATTTTTCAGAGATGCATATTGCGGTAAGGAATGATTTCTTTGAACGACCCTGACGCGTTTTATTTTTGTAGACATTGTGGTAAACCCAAATTATGACCGAAAAAAATCATTTTACAAGAATTTTAAAAAATGAATTTAAAAAAAATTTTAGAAAATTTATTTTTGGCAGAAATTGTGAAAAAAAATTTGGATATTTATATAAATAAAACTGGAAATTATAATCTTTTGGACCATTTTGACGAGCATGAATTTGTACCGACATTTAATCGGGCAACAACATCGATATCAGTTTTTTCACTTTTAAATATAAAATTAGTTGATCTTATTGAAGATAATTTGTTAAGTGATGTATTGGAAGAATTGGAGAAAGAACAAATTGGACACAATAATACCATTTGTATCCGATTTGCGGATGAAAAAATATTAGTGTATTACCAAGAAGCTTTAAAATTATTTCCTAAAGATTATATTTTTACGTTAATGAGTTGGAAAAGAACGGCAGAATATGCGCAAATGAAAATGTTGCCTGGTAGAAAAAATATTTGGAATAATTTATGGAAAAATAGTTTACAGTATGATTATTCGTACCATCCGTCTATATTTTTAGGGATGACGAGATATAAAGGACCATTAGTTTCATTTTTACAACGCGTGCAAAATTATTTAATGAAATATTTACCAAATGGAAGTATTGAGGTTCTTTACAAGGAATGTATTTGTCAACCGTGGTCCTTAAAATTTTCATGTTTTTCATTATTTATTTCTCTTTGGCATCAAGTTATGCAAGAATCAGCAATTGCTTATTTACCAATGCCAACAACAAATGTGAATGAGTATTCGATAATCGATTTTAACAAAAAAATTAAAGTATTTATTTGCAATAGTGATAAATTTCTTTGTCTGCTTTTAATTTTATTTTGCAAAAAATATCGGGAAAAAATCGATCAAATTTTATTGCACGAACCTGTTGCGCCAATTTTAGCAGAAGTATTTACAAGGTTTCCGCAGCTGCAATGAATATCGATGCAATCATTTTAAGTTTGGGTAGCATTATAACGATATTTTTATTGATCATATTATTTACAAAACCTGAAAACCACCCAAGGTGTGGTGGTCATTACTCAAGATATAAATACTGATGAAACAGTACTTGTCATGTAAACATTCTGATCTGCAAGAATATTTAAATGCCGATTATCTGTGGACAAAATTGTTTTTGTAGATAAATCGATAAAAAATAATCGACAAACTAGATTTATGTCTTGAGAATAACCAGGTTGTCGTTTTAAATTTCGCCATGCGACTTGACCTGGAAAAAAATCATGTAAATTATATGCATTCCCATAAATAAACAATCCAATTTCTTGATCAATGTCTTTTTTTTCGATACAAAATGTATCTTTATTTACTTTAAGTAAAATAAAATATGACGGTACAATTTCGTCTGAAAAATAGGTACTTTGTTTTACATAAATATTATTTAAATTTTGGTCCCAAATGGCAGGAGCGTAATTATTGCTGTATTGTAAATCAATCCCCAAAAAGAATTTGCCTAAATAAATTGTGTAAGCCTGATTTGAAATTGCACCAATGCGTAAAAGAGGCCAATCAGAAATTGCAATTTGATGATAGGCGCGTTGTAGACAGGCACGTAAAAAGAATTCACATGCTTTAGAAAACGGGTTATGCGTATTTATAATATCCATGTAACGTCGTTGATAACCAGTATTAAAAACAGTTCCAGTATCTTGAAAATTTTCAATTCTATAATAAAATCTATTCCATTTATCACAATTAATACTTACATTAGATTCTAAAAAATTTGAGTTTAAGGAAAGTGGGTTACAACAGATAGTTTTTTGTGCCTGAAAATCGGCCAAGAAATTATGACAATCATTTTTGGATTTACATTGAAAACTGCTTATGATTAATACATCAGGAGAAGCTTCAATATATCCACCACCACAAACTGCAAATTTATCTTGTTCATTAATAAATTCAGTTCCCCAATTTGTACGATCAGGACACTTATTACTATCAATGATGGGAGATGCACATTCATAACAATGCGGTCCAACTTGTCCTGGCTTGTTACAAACACATTGATTATTTACACATATGCCGTGACAAGTTCCTAGCGTTTCGCAAGTGTCTATTGAAACACTTTGTTTATTTGCACACATGGATTCAGAGGTATAAGGAGCAATACATTCACATGTTTTTGTTGAAACAGAAAAATTTCCGCGGCTAAAACAATCATGTAAGTTGCATAAATTTCCCCACCAAGGATAATCGCAACGACACATTTGATTAGAGTAATTATAAATTCCATGCACACAATCAAGATGAAGTTGTCGAAAAATGGTACAACTATTTTGGTATACACCAATAGGTTGTTGCCATAAAACACAACCATCTACAATTAAATTTCCTCTTAAATATTTACTGCCATCAATAATAGTTGATTCTTGTATGGGTGTTTGCGGCGGAAAAGTTTCAGGCAAAGCAAGTTTTTGTTGGGACTGATTTAAACTTAAATTTTGAATTTCAAATTGTAAATCCAGGTGCGCTTTGATTAGTAATATAATTGAAATCCATAAAATTGACAATTGTGAATATTCATAGACGCGTTTTAATTCTTGGTCATGATTGGTCATTTTACAGCTCGTGAAAAGGAAAATGGTACGCAAGACTAGCACAATTTCTCGCCAGGCAGAAAAAGACCCTCGTAAACTGGACAAAGAAAAGATAGGTTTGAAAACTGAGCCAACAAAGCGAAACTCCTATTTACGCTCCCAGAATTGTATTCCACAAAAGCTGCAACTTTCTGGTCCAACTCGAATGAAAAATTTTCTTCGAAGTTGTCTTTTATCTTTAAATCAAGGAGATAGCTTTTATAGTGCGGAAACAAAAAGTTCAGAAAAACTTTATTTACCTGTTGCGAAAGGAATTACAAAAATTTCATTACCAGCAAATTTTGAATTTCAAAATTTGTTAGAACGAACGGCAAAAACATATATTGGTCAAGCAAGTGCACTGACCAAAGCCAGTAGTCACAAAAAAAATATTACCGCTGCACATTTGCAACTTGTTGATAAATTTTTTGTAAATGCTTAATTGGATCTAATTCCATGGATGAATTATGTCAAGATGAAAATTCAATACTGGTTGTTTTTGGGTTCTTAATTTTAATTGTTCTTTTACAACTTATGGCGGCACAAATATACTTATCAAATAATTGTCCTACAAGTAATAAAAAATAATGGAATATTTGCAGTACAGTTTACTACTTTTACAACCCATATTTGGAATTTTTATCATACAAACTATCCTCTTTGATTTAAACACTACTATAAAAAAGGAAATTTTAAATTATATTTTATCTTTTTGTGTTTTATTTTCTAGTCTTTGTATTTATTTTTATTTACTTGACGAGGAAAAAAAAAGAAATTCGCGATGGGCAATTTTAAATGCGTACATGACAATTTTTTGTTGGATCTTATTAGAAGTTGCAAATTTTGAAATTATTTCTTATCGAACAACATGGGCTACAATTTACATTTTAAATATTTTATTGCAAACTGTAATTTTTTTCTATAAATAATTAATAAATTTTAAAAAATATACACCTTACGGTATAATATTCTGAACTAATTATTAGAAATTTTATACAACACGTTCAATAAATCTGAAACAAAAGAAATAAAGAGCGCTAAAAAGCAAACAGGGGCCGAGATAAGTCATTTTAATCTTACATCGCTGTTAATGTATACCCTGACCCTTTTGTTAAAGGAAAACATTTGTAGACTACGAAAAATGCCAATCCTGCTAAAACAACGCCACCAGAAACTAATCCAATTATAAGATTTACATTTATACTGTCTTCCTCAATTGAAGGCGTACTTGTAGTATTGGGTTCGTTCGATGTTGTAACAAGGTCAGCGGTCGTTGTTGTACTTCTACTACTACTACTACTACTCTCGGTTGAAACAGGGTCGGATGATAAGATAGTACCCGTCATGGCTGAATGTGTGCTACACTTGTAAGTGTACTGTGATTCACCAGAATCGGTCGTCAGGACTACCCCAGTGCTGAACCCCTTTCCCACCTGGGTTCCGTTATTGTAACTGAGTCGAAAAGGGTGACTGGTCATTGTTGCGCCCAACTCGAAATAGTAAGTCAAGGTGGCTGCGAGGTTCAGCGTGGGATTATCAACAGTACTTGAGTTGAAATGGTAAGCTGTGTTAAAGCCGTTGGTGGTTACGGTGATGGTAATGTCGGGCGTGAGAGCACAGGTGGGTCCGAAATGACCGGAATTGCAGGTGCAGGCATAAGAAGCTGTGTTGCGAATTCCATTATAGCATTTTTTAGTACA
>Ga0209533_1002481_pt1 | contig 16754 bp, 8 predicted proteins | sample COG_04_FD_184748 | JGI IMG/M metagenome (GOLD analysis project Ga0209533, IMG submission 184748) | Pelagic Microbial community sample from North Sea - COGITO 998_met_04 (SPAdes) (version 2) | ecosystem: Environmental > Aquatic > Marine > Neritic zone/Coastal water | place: Helgoland, sampling...
CGCAGTAGAAGAAAACTCAACTACTGCTTCTGAAAATGTTAATGTCACAATGGCAGTGTCGCCTATTTTTAGAGCCGTATCAGATATTGTGAATGAACTTACTGTTGGAGGAGTTGTATCAATCACGTAATTTGAAGATGTTGCAGATGGCCCTGAATTACCAGCAAGATCAGTATAATTCGCAGATAACGTTATTATATTTGATGCATCCGTCACATTAGTATTTGGTGTAAATGTACCCGTCCATGTAATTCCACCATCAGTACTTGACATCTCAGTTCCTTGTGTTCCAATGGGCCCAACTAATGTTCCATTTTGAGCGGTTATATCCGCAGTAGAAGAAAACCCACTTACTGCTTCTGAAAATCTTAATGTCACAGTGGCAGTGTCGCCTATTTTTAGAGCCGTATCAGATATTGTGAATGAACTTACTGTTGGAGGAGTTGTATCAACTACAAATGGAACAGGATTGAATACAGTGAACGACTCGTTTTCTGTGGCATCTAGGGCGATTATCTGAATTCCATTCGCAAGGTAATTTCCCTCGGATATTGTAAAATTATAAATAGCGTCGACGCCATTAAGTGTCACATCAGTGAAACTCGTGCCAGCATTGGTGCTATATAGTAACTTTGCTGCAGAAATAGCAAGCAATCCACTCACCGTTACTTGAGTAGTATTTGTAGGACCACCAGCAGTACCACCTGGAAACGTTGCACTAGGAGTTCCCATACCCGAAAGAAATATAACCTTCGCGCCACGAAAGTCGACGATGCCATTGGATGGTGATGCTAATTGTGGACTCAATCCATTGTTAGTTGGTAGAATAACAGTTAATGGATTTGTTTCATCATTTCCAGTGATGGGATTGAACACATCGACCCCAATACTCGTCACAGATACAGGAATTGTAATGTGTGTGAGGGATGTAGAAACAAACGCTTCATTTCCAATTGTGGTCACATTAGGTGGAATGATGAACGTTGTGATTTGTGTACTAGCGAAGGTGCCCCATCCAGTATGCGTACATTGACTACCATTATCAAAACTAGCAGACGTCAAATCGAGATTGTTTGAAAACACCCCATTTCCAAATGTGATCACACTAGCTGGTATGACCAGGGTGCTTATTCTTATACCATCAAATGCATTATCATCAATGAACGAACATTGACTAGGCGCATTAAAAGTTAGTGTTGTTATTAATACACACTGTAGGAACGCTTTCTTCCCAATCGTTGTTACGGTGGTAGGAATGATAACTGATGTGATCCGAGTGTGCTGTTTAAATGCATCGTCTCCAATTTTGGTTACGGTATAAGTAGTAGTTCCATCCACAATAGTGGATGGGATAGTAAGAATACCTGATAAACTAGTCCCATAGTTAGAACCTGTGATAGAGACGTTAGTACCGGTAATAATCGCGTAGGTAAAAATCAATGGTTCTACTATAAAACTTAGGGCTCCTGTTCCAGTCACTGTGAACTGGGATTGATTGTTCCATGTTGTCAGAACATCATTTGCAGCAGTAGCGTCATACGTTCCAGATGTGTATAGTCCTCTTACTTCCACAATGACCTCACTCACCCCGTTTCCAAGAGAGTTGAATGCCTGAGCGGCGATAGTAGCACCCCCTGGAAGGCTTATATTGGTTAAGTTCGTTCCAGACCCACGGAATGCTGATAAACCAATGCTTGTGACACTGTCAGGAATACTTATACTTGTGAGATTTGCAGCATTTGAAAATGATGTAATACCAATCGTTTCAACAGATGAATTATTACCAAATACAATCGAACTTATATTTGATCCGGTTGCAAACCGATCTGAGATGACTACAGTTAATGATGGTATGGTAAGGGCTTCTGCTGGTCTTCCAATAGGATATTGTATCATGGTATGAGTATTATTTGAATCATTTTTTTTGTATAAAATACTATTATCAAGATGGAATACTGTATTGTTTGCGTCTAATATTAATGTGGTAAAAATCGGCGAATGCCCTATAAACCCTCCGGTAATATTCGCTATGGTTGGACCCAATGTAATAGAAATAAGATCTGAAGTATACCAAAATATAGTGCTATCAAGAGTAGTAACACCAGAACCGAATACAACATTGGTTAATATGTTACTATTAATTGTATCACTACCTCCCATAGCCAAAGAAAATGCAGTGTATCCAATCGTTTCGTAATCTCGAATCTCGAAGTCCAAAGGACCACCAGCATCAAACCAAGTTTGTTTTGTAAAGGTGCTTCCAGCAGTTCCTGGTCCAATTATCAAAGAAAGAGCCAAATTAACGCCGTGTGCCGCACCGCGGAATGATACGTTTGTAGCAGGAACTGTAACTCCCAACGCGGTCGCAGTGGCTGCCGACATATATACTGTTTGGAGGAGTACTGTGTTTTGAAATACATTGGTACTAATAGCATTAATCGAGTATGGAAGATTTATAGAAGTGAGAGCGCTACACCCATTGAACGCATCTTCGCCGATAACCTGACACTGACTGACAGCACTACCCTGGTCGAATATTACTGACGTCAAACCAGTGCATGCATAAAATACCTCTGGGTGAATTACGGTTATACTCGTGGGAATGGTGACTGATGTAATGCTGGTATTGTTCTTACATATCTGACCTCCAATCTCAGTAATAGTAATGGGAGTCGATGCAAATGCGGCACCTGAACCTGTAAGCCCGTTCCATCGTGTCGCGGAAATAAAGGATGACCCTCCAGGAACAACAAAAGCACCTGTTGGAGAACCCGATACGATTCCGGTAATTTTTGCATTATTTGTTAGACCGTAATTAGTACTGTCATATATATCCTCATAACTATATGTTATACCATTTGCAATAAATGGTGTAAGTGGTGGTAATAATACTACTGGATTGAAACTACCATAAAAACTTTCTCGAATTGATGGGGATCCTACTACATTTAAAGCAATCGCTTTGGTGTTAGTGATATAAACGACCTTAAGGTTGGAGCATTGATCAAATGCGCCGCCAGAAGTAGCATCTATAGATGTGATACTATCAGGAATAGTAATAGATTGTATGTTCGTGCCATAGAATGCGTTTATACCAATACTAGCACATTGACTATTTTCCTCAAAGGTAAAATTGGTTAATGAACTCGTCATATAAAAACAATAGTTACCCATATCAGTCACTGATGCAGGAAGAGTGAATGTAATCAACCCTGTTGCCTGGAATGCATTCGCTCCAAAACTAGTACACTCACTAGTTCCCGCAAAAGTAACAGTTGTTAATGATGAAATACGTCTGAATGCATAATTTCCAATTGTCTGTACGGTCGACGGAATAGTGACCGACGAGAGATTTGTCAGCACAGTATTCGCTCCAGTGCCAAATGCGGCTGTTCCAAGATGTCGTATGGTATGCACAACACCCGCAACCGTGAAGGAACTGGGAATAGTAAGATTGTAATTACTTAATGCTGTGCCATCTGATTTCACTGCACTGGTAATCGTCACAGCATTATTACTATCTTCTGTGAAATAATACGTCACGCCATTGTCTGTAAACTGATTGAAAAAGGTAGATGATGGAGTTGTACTATATCCGATACTCCCACTATAAGCAGTGGAGAACGCACTTGCACCCGAAAACATACTCGATACGGTCACATTGGAACCGACGTTCCAATACCTGATGTCTTGCATAAACGCGGTCGCGCCGATGAACATCTGTCCCATACTAGTGAGTTTTGCGGGGCCCCATTTCCAATTGCCGATGTCTTTGTTAAACGCGGCATTGCCATTGAACATATCACTACTAACTTCTACACTCGAGACGTCCCAATTACCAATGTCTTGGTTAAACGAATTCGTTGAGCTGAACATAGAATTCATCCGCGCCACCTTCGATGTGTTCCAGTTCCCGATATTTCGGTTAAATGCTAGCGCACTGGAAAACATGGCACCCATATTAGTAACATTGGATGTGTTCCATGCAGTATAAGGACCATTTACATTATTTACTACTTTTGTTCTGATGTCTTGGTTGAATATCACCGTATTAGCGAACATGGCCTCCATATTAGTCACATTCGAAGTATCCCAGTTCCCGATGTCATCATTAAATGTTGTTTTACCATTGAATAAGTTGCTCATATCCGTGATCAGAGTCGTGTTCCATATGGTAATATCTCTTCCGAAATACGCATCTGGGTTTTTACTGGAATCTGAAGACGGTTTAACCCATTCATTCACCGCGGCGACAAGTTCTGCTTTGGTTTGGGGGGTGAAACTCCAGAATACGTCTCTGATTGGCGTTCCATTGTTTGATCCATTATTAAACCCAAGTTTATTTCCATATGCAGTTGCAAAGGCTGTTGCATTTTGGAATATATTAGACATAGCCCAGACAGTACTGACATCCCAACTCCTGATTTCTTTGTTGAATGCGGTTGCACCTTGGAACATGCTTGCCATCTGTGCCACATTTGATGTATCCCACCCCCCAATATCGTCATTAAAGGTTGTTTTACCTTTGAATAAGTTGGTCATATCCGTGATCAGGGACGTGTCCCAATTGCTGATAGGTTTTGCAGAATTTGAGTTGTCCTTGGTAATAGTGAAATTTGAAACCGTTGCAGTATCGGTTCCGTAATTGACAGAACCGTCCTTTATATAAGAAAACCTGAATACATAATCTCCAGCATTCAATTGCTGGGTAAAGTTGCTATTAATACTCCCAGACTGGCTGATGTATGTAGACCCACCTATGTAGAAATAGAATATATCAAAACCAGCCTCCGAACTGACGGTGTAGTCAAAATTTATTGTGAAAGGGGTTGTAGAAGTAAATGAAAAATCAGACCGTGCTTCGGTATTGGGCCAAGAATAATTATGTGATGCGAACACATATTCATTATCACCGCTAACTACCCACCCAGTAGATGCAGGTGCAGAAACAGGAGACATGCCAACGCCAACAGGATTAGCCCACGATATTATACCACCACACCACGCATTCACCGCATCTACTAGGGCTTGATTGCTCGAAGGTCGGAAGAGGGAGAAAAAAGTTGCCAGTGGAGATAGACCCCAACCGATGCTCCCACTGTAAGAAAGGTTAAAAGCGGTCGCATTATAGAACATGTTCCCAACCTCAGCCCCAACGGCAACGGTATTCCAATACCTGATGTCTTGGTCGAACGCGGTCGCATTAAAGAACATCCGACTCATATTCGTCACGTTACCGGTGTCCCAATTCCCGATGTCTTTGTTGAACGAAGTCGCACCGTAGAACATGTAATACATATCCGTCACGGATGAGGTGTCCCATGACCCGATGTCTTTGTTGAACACGGTCGCACCGTTGAACATCGTTCGCATAGTCGTCACGGATGAGGTGTCCCATGCAGTATAAGTAGAACCGTTCATATTTGTATTTGGTTTTGTACCGATGTCTTGGTTGAACCAGCCCGCACCGTTGAACATAGCTGACATATTCGTCACGGATGAGGTGTCCCATTTTCCGATAGAAGCACTACCGTTATTGTTGAACACAGTCGCAAGGTAGAACATGGTACCCATATTCGTCACGGATGAGGTGTCCCATGACCCGATGTCTTGGTTAAACGCGTACGCTTGCCAGAACATGTTACTCATATCAGTCACGGATGAGGTGTCCCATGCCCCGATGTATTGGTTGAATGCGTTCGCACGACCGAACATGTATTCCATATTGATCACTTTAGAAGTGTTCCATCCACTGATATCATCGTTAAAGGTTGGCTTCAGGTAAAATAAATGTGACATATTATCGATCTCAGACGTGTCCCAAAGGCTGATGTGTGGAGTAGTGGGTGTACCATTATACCAGTTATTCACTGCGGTTTGTAATTCTAAATTGGTTGCAGGTTTAAATGTGGGGGCTAGGGTCACATTTGTTGCTCCAAAAAACGATACGGGTCCACTGGATGGCGATGTAAATGAAGTGGACTGACCAGCCATTGTTGCGTAATATGCAGTCATGTAAGATATATAGATTGTTTTTCCGTTAAGATTGGGTGAATTAAAAGTATTATCAGCCATATTAATAGATTGATTACCGCTTTCAAACACGACAAGAACTAAGTTTGGTATACCCGTAAACGCGTTGGGTCCAATCGTAGTTACATTTGAAGGAATACTGATCGATGCGATTGCGGTGTTCGTAAACGCGGTCCATCCAATATTTGTACACAGACTGTTCGGAGCAAATGTGACAGAGCTTAATGAGGTACAAGATGCAAATGCTCCATTGCCAATCGTAGTTAGATTTGTGGGTATGACTATACTGGTTATTGGACAATTAGAGAATGCCAAAGCTTCAATGGATTGGAGATTGGGTCCCCCCTCACTAAACGTCAATGTTGATAAATTACTGCAATAACTGAATGCCTGATCCGCAATTATTTGTATTCTCGAAGAAATAGTTACTGAATTAATGTCTGTCCTGTTTTTGAATGCACTATTGGCGATTCCTTGAATATATATAGTACTTCCAGTTGTATTTGGACTACCAAAAGTGTCGTTACCCGTCAAAACATGTTCCGTTGGAAAGGTAAGATTATTTATGTTCCCGGCACTGACCCCAGTTATGTTTGCAACTGTATAGTTGGCATACATGGTTTCATAAGTATACTGCACTCCACCTGAAACAAAATAATATTGTGGCAATACTGACATGTACTATATATATATATGTGTTTTTAATTCATTATCCCAACCCATAAAAATTGATGTTGTTCTATGTACATAGTCATTGTATCATACTTATACACCACGCCTGCAAACAATGCAAACAATGCAATCACCTACCACTACAGGCGTCCTCATCCTAAAGAACAACCGAACATATGGGCGCTACAAGAACAATCCGAAGAATAAACTCTTATATAAATGTGTTCCTAACGATCGAAGCATGGATACGGTTCTCGTCCCCTACGAAATGAAGCGTGTCGGGTTCAGCAAAAGTTTTGCCAACCTATACGTGACCTTCCACATAGAAACATACAATGATGATGCAAAAGGTCATCATATAGCCAAACTAGACAGCACCATCGGCCAAGTAGACGTTCTTGCACACTACTATGAATATCAACTTCTCTGTCACAAAATCACCGAACCCATATCCGCCTTCACGCGCGCAACCGCACAGGCGATCAAACATATGTCCGTTGAACTAGATCCGAATAGTTCCGTTGAACAATCACCAAGGATACTCACCATCGACCCTGGAGGAAGCACTGACTTTGACGACGCGGTCAACATCGAAACTCTCGTCGAGGCAGAGGGGCGGTCTGCATACAAGATTACGATATACATTGCCGATGTCCCTTCCATTCTCACACGCATGGACACGTGGGAACACGTGTCCGATCGCGTCGCAACCGTATACCTACCCAAGGATGCAATCCAATCCAAAAAACCTATGCTTCCACCCGTCCTCTCCGACGACATATGTAGTCTTATCGCCGACAAACTCCGCGACGCATTTGCACTGGAACTCACAATCATCGACAACGAGATTGTGGGAACCGTGTTCAAACGCGTCCAAATACGCGTGGCCAAAAATTACCAATACGAAAGCCGCGCGCTCCTGCGCGACCCCGACTATATCAAACTCCTCTCTGTCACACGCAAGATGTGTGCGATGCCTGACCAAAAGTATCTCGCTGAAATCGTGGATAGTCATGACGTAGTCGCCTACCTCATGATCCTGATGAATTGCGTCGCGGCGCGCGCGTTGCGCGCCGAAGGCACCGGCATCTTCCGCGCGGCACCAGACCAAGGAACGGAAGGAATGGAGAACGAGCCTACCGCTGGCGTTACGTGTCCAACAAAGTCAGACTGCTTCGCTTGTCCGGTCGCAGCGCAGTTCTTCCGCTCAGGCGGCGCAGCGCAATACATAAACATAGAAAACATTCCTTCTGAACATCAAGACGTTGCGCTGCGACACGCCGCGCTAAACGCAAAGGAGTACATACATATTACATCACCCATACGCCGTCTTGCTGACCTGCTAAACATGACGCGCCTACAACGACGTCTAGGTCTTATTACCAAAGAAACGGAACGCATGTGTAGTGACGTATTCTACGCTAAATGGATCGCGCGCATAGACCACATCAATGAACGCATGACCTCCATCAGAAAGGTTCAGAACGACTGCGCCCTCGTCGCCGCCGTGGCGCATGAACCGGAAATATTAGAAAACGACTGGGACGCATACGTATGCGACATCGACCCAGAAAGCAGACGTGTCAGCGTATTTATTCCTCGACTGAAACTTGTGGCACGCGCAGCCGCCCCACTAATAGAAACAGACAATGAACTGCTGCCATCAATACAGACCAAGGTTCGATGTCATATCCACCTATTTCAAGACGAAGACATGGTGCGGCGCAAGGTACGCGTGTCGTTGAACAGATAAAGTAATTGCCCTTGTCCTAATTCCTGATAAGAACCTCATTGGTTCGGCCTCCAGGCTTTTTACTGTTGATTGCTCGTCTGCAACTTATGATTTCGGTGGTATATGCTGGCGATGGAAACGCGTCTTTCACTAAGTCCACATCGGCATTACTCATCAATAACTTTACATTGTTTATATTCATTATCCCACAGGTTTCAAATAGTCTGGCATGAGCATCAAGTCCAAACCCATCAGCAGTATAACCAACAAACGACTTTTCTGTTTCAGGTGCATACGGGGGGTCGAGATACACGAAATCCCCGGCTTCGGGTCGGGTCAGTGATTCGTCAAACGACGATACGCTGAACACCACGCCTTGAATGAGGTCAGATACGGCTCGGATATGCGCCGCGTCGAGAACGGTCGGGTTCTTATAGTTGCCAAACGGGACGTTGAACCCATGAGGACCCTCACGATATAACCCGCGAAAGCAGGTCTTATTCATGAACAATAACATGGCCGACGCAGTGGGAGTGGTTCGGTCTTCGCCAGTTAGTGCATTGAACCGACCCCTTATCCAAAAGTAGTACGATTCTGGCGATGTCATTGCCTCTTCCGCCGTAAGTGCCTTGCGGTTCACCTCGGTTCCGCCTGCGGTGGTGCAATCGGAAAACTCCTCTACCAGCCCACCTACCTCAGTAATCAAATCTTCAGGACGTGTCTGTATATTCTGGTACAGCGCAATCAAATTCGCATTCAAATCGCTCGCGTAAATAGTACCATTCACTTTTATCGTCCCGCTTTGTCTGTGGGAAAGTATTGAACTGGATTGTTTGTTGGAAAGCAGTGCAAGAAGAACGCTGCCACCACCTAAGAACGGCTCGTGATAATTATTCATTTCACGTGGGAATAACCTTATTACATCTCCTATAATTTGAGTTTTACCACCAACCCATTTGATAAATGGCTTTATGGGGTTCATTTATGATAGTATGTATGTTGTATAATATAACTGCAAAATGTTTATATTGTACTATTTCAATTTTGATAATATGACTAGTCTATGTCTAATTGTACTTAAGATCACAAGATATCTTATGCACTTCTGCCTCCCACCCAGGCCATGGAGGACAATATAACCAAATATAAACTGTTTGTTGCGCGCTTTTATCTGAGTTTTTATTCAACTCACATCCATTTATTGTAAAAGTATACTCCGCGTGTAAATGTTCCTTTGGGCGGCGAGTTATGGTAAACGCCTTTATACAATTACCATCATTAATCTGGTACCGCACATGGGCGCTGTTTGACCCGCCCCAACCCTGGTCATTAGCAATCATCGTAAATGTGACCGTGGTCAAAATATTGATGTCGTCGCGCAACTTGTTGCTGAACTCACTAGGTCGCTTTATGTCCAATGATGCAATCTTTTTTGATATAAAATTATGACCATAATCACCTGTAGACTTTGGAGGAACGTTTCGTTCAGACGTTCCATCTATTTTAGGATTTTCATATAGTGGTATGGGAACAGCTACCTGAACATTATCATTAAAGAATGCAGCAAGTCCTTCGTACTCAACATCAGACCCGACAAAGTCCGGCTGCTCCGCTTGCCCGTCTGAATCTTTATCACTGCCACTGGAAGAGAGAAGTACTGATTCAGACTTCGATTTGGCGACTACTGAAATAGCAGATTTTGACTTGGATTGTTTTTCTATTTTTCGCAAATAAGCCCTATATCGGTCAAAAAAATCAGTTGCGCGAACAATATAATGATTCTTTTGAGCCTGTGTCACATATTTTATCGGTACAGGTATTTCTTCAATCTCTTCGGAACACACCTTACCACTTGTTCCAGACATCATTGCACAAATCCAATTGCATGCATCTTCAAACTTCTTTAATCTGTTTACACTAGACGGCTTGCGACGATAATCTACCTCGCATACATCATCATCATCATCGTCATCGTCTTGATAGTTATGGTCGTCATGGTCGTCGTGTTCGCCAGAATGGATATTTTCCATCACTTCATCGGGCAAATCGTTCAACTCCGCAAGCGAGATGTTGCCATCGCCGTCCGATGCGCCGCGATTATCGATATCTGTTACTATCTGGTTAATGACTATCTTGTACTTATCCTTCTTCTTGTGCAGGCTATTGATAGTTCGTTCATCAAGTTCTAACTTTAAAAGCATGTACAGATTGTCTTGGATGATATTGACAGGTAATGAACTGTCATTCAACTGATTATCACCCACCAACATCCACGCCTTACGCAATATCGGCTGCTTGATGCGCATCGCGCTGCCGAATATCGTACTGTTTAACTCGATTATCACTGGCAGAGCATTCTCGATGATCTTAAAGTACCGCTTCAACTGGGCATGGATCAGAGACGGACGCTCGTAGTTCGTGTACAATTGCCAGTACAATCTCATGCGATCCACAAACTTGTCTGTACAATTTAACGTTCGGAGTAGCGTCAATAACGTATGCATAGGCTCCAACTTGACCACGATCGTCTCGATTTGAGAGAAGGACAGCAACTTATGCTTGAACAACTCATTGTGCGCAGGTGTCCCTTGAAACACGTAGGTCAACATCTCTAAAGAGGTATTTATCCGATTTAGTGCTTTTATAAACGTAGGCAAATGAGACTTCATTAATTTTTTGATTTGGTCGATCTCATTGATCTGGTCTTTCAGTCCCTTGATGATCTCGCTGAACCGAGAGATACTTCCAATTATAACATCTCCCATATGGATTGTACACTATCGTCCGATTAAAGATTGGTGGATACAAAACATCCATCGATGTAGGAAACTGACATGAGATCTTATCAGATGTACAATAGCCCGTTGACACACACTTCTTACAATCTATACGCGGATACGATTGCAAACGAATAATGTCGCACTCAATTACAGCGCATCGGCGGCGCATTCGAAGCAGTCGAAGCGACAACTTGTCCAACTCATTTAGCATTCTCCGACCTCTGTACTGTACATCACATAATAACGCGTCCGACCCCGGGCGTTTTTATCGCTACTGTATACATAACCGACGATGAAACAAAAGGTCTCAGACAACGCGCAACGTTTTAATATCGCGATCGGGTTTTTCGGGGAGATTTTTAAAGCCCTCATGGCATCAATGCTTATCATGTTTGTCCCACAATCATGTGACGGTGAATCATGTGGAGTGACCGACAGACTCTTTACGGGGTCGGACGGACTCTACATGGCTGCTTCGTGTACAAACACTCTTACCTTTATCGCATTCATGTATTTGTACTATATCGAGATATCTAGAGAGAACAAAATGATATCGTATCTCGAGATGAATCGAGAACTGCCACGTGATGATGAAGCGGTAGAACAAGCATTAGTCGTTCTTGGTGACGACAAGGTTGCAGAACTGCACACGCTTGACACCAAATACCGTACAGCAGGACATCTCGCTATGGGTTCATTCGCTGTAAACACCATTCTCTCTGCGTTTCCGATCGCAGCGAACCCTTTGGACGCAAAAACATACACGGTTTTTCTGACGAATGTGATATTCGTGATATCAAAACTTCTCGAGGTCAGAGAGATTGTCAACACAAAACCTAGCACCTTTCTTAGTGCTTATTTAACCGAGCGCCAACAATTTAATGACGCGGACCCCGACCACATCATTGGTGCTGTCGTTGATGGCGACGCAGCCGCGACCGAACCCGAAGAAAAAAAGGAAGAAGACTCTGTGGTTGAGATGCTTGACCCTTCTTCCAATCAAGTCTAATTTTACAAATACATGTATTATGATGGCTATACGTGAGCCGACCGCCCTATAAGAATTGACCGACGCGCCGCCCCACTCTTGGAAGGTATTCTATTCAACCGACAACCATGTCCAATCCAGTTCATTCACCAATCGTCGCATGTGACTTATGTCAAGTCACTGCACACGAATCCTGTCAAGCCACCGCATGCACCTGCAGATGGTGCACGCCCGATGATACATACAACCCGCCATTGGGTCATCAAGCAGACGAGGCGATGTATGTTCGTATTGCTGGATGCAACGGCAAGTGCGCAATGTCTCAATGCGATGCCGATATTAACATATATGATGCCCTTATTGCGCATGTCCCTCGCTATTACCTCGCTAAGTATGACACGATGTCGCATCTCTTCTACAACAATGACCACCGAACCATTCACTCCGACCACATAGATGCTCAAATTAACTACTATGATTTGCGCATCGAGTTCGCAGACATGTTGGATAACGTGTATCATTGGCTGATGAGTAACAAGTACACGCGTTCCGCGGGCGATTTGGAGGACCTCCGAAGCATCAACTGTATCTACCAAATTATCCATACGTATGTCGGTTCCAATGTCGCAAACAAGGCCGACGATACAGACGATGACGACGATACAGACGATGACGAACGCATCGAGAGCGATGACGAATGCCACGAGAGCAGTGACGACCGCAAACGGCGCGAACGGTACGAACGGCCATATCCCACTTCCGACAGCAGTTTGCGGAGAACATAAATAGACCTATGTCAGAAAATATACCAAAACAAAAAAACAAAAAAACAAAAAAACAAAAAAAACAAAAACCATATATGTGATCTTGTTTTTGTTTCTGGTTGCGACGTTGTCTACGCGACGGTATCATATACCGTCGCGTAGATTTGAATGTAGTAGAGTCCGCGTCTCCTTCCTATATTACACCGACCGAATACACCATTCATGTATTATGATGGCTATGTGTGATCCGCACGCGGAAAATTGTCTTTAGGTATACCATAACCGTACAATGAACTCCCCACACAACGATGGAAATGACACCGATGACACAGTCGATGACAATGTTCTAGACACGAGAATACAAGATTTGAACCAAACTATCGAAGAATTAACCGGACAGCGTGATGCATTTATCGTTAGTAGTGCTAACATGTATTCTAAGTATTTCGGTCGTGAACCCACATCTGGGACAACCACACCCGATCCCAGAGGCATAGATATGATAATCGACCCAAATACAAAGGAAGATATCAATAAACGTTATGCAACCCTTAAAGCCATTATAATAAAACTTAACGGGGATATACATAACAAAACACAAGAGAGAGATGCCATTATTCAATCAATGGCCGCGGGCGGCGCCCGACGAAGTCAGGTTGTTCCACCGACCCACAGCAAGCCGCGTCAGCGCAAAACGCCCAAGAAATCCAAAAAGACCAAGAAATCTAAAAAATGTAAGGGGACAATTTATACGATAAATGGACAAAACTACTGTGTAGGAGATAAAATAATGTCTAAAAAATATGGGATTAAAAAAAATAGAAAACATACATCTAAGAAATCCAAAAAGGCCAGAAAATCCAAAAAGACTAGAAAAAGATAAACTATAATTATTAGTATTTCGTAGTAATAATTATACATAGTGTGGGACAGAGTTCCCACATATAAAAATCCAATTTCCCAAAGTACTCTAGTAAAGTCAAAGTCGACAAAAATAAATGTCGGATTCCAATTTGCTGAGTACTTTTCGAACTTTGACTTTTTAAAATTCTTATGCTAACAAACTTTGGGGTACTTTTCATGTTTGTGAGCATAAACGAAAATTATTGGATTTTGCGGTCGGTCGGACCCCTTTTTTGTCTGTGCGTACTTTAGAGAAACATAGTGACAATTAGTGACAATATGAGTGACACAAAAATGCCAAAAAATGCCGAAAAATATGTGTGTGAAAATTGTGACTTTAAATGCAACAAGAAAAGTAATTATAGCAGTCATTTGCTGACTGCAAAACACAAATTGATGACAAATGATGATGACAAAAATGCCGAAAATGCCGCTGCATATATATGTGATTGTGGGAAATCATATAAACATCGCCAAGGCTTATCGCTGCATAAAAAGAAGTGTGTTCAAAAAACCCCAGAAACTGCCAAAAATGTCAATCGTGTCCTTCCAAATTCACATATATTTATAACAGAGCATGACGACACTAGCATGGCTGATACTATTCAATCCATTGTAAATGCAAAGGTTGAAGAACAACTCGCAAAGATGGGTGATCCAAACATTACTAGGTTAATAGAAGCGCAGGCGGTGCGCGACGAGGCGCAGGCGAAACGCGACGAGGCAGCAGCAGAGCAGACGCGGCTACTGATCGAAGCGATAAGTTTAAAGGGTCCACAATGTATCATGAATAACACGACGAATAACAATAACCAGTTCAATCTGAATGTATTTCTCAACGAGGACTGCAAGGATGCGTTCACGTTGAATGAGGTGATGGAGTCAATCGTATGTACAGTGTCTGACTTGGATCGCATGGATCACGACGGGTACGCGGCCACGATTACTCGTAAGATTTTGGAATCAATGCAGAATATGTTAATCACAGAGAGACCGATACACTGTACAGACTCGAGGCGCAATACGGTGTGTGTGAAGAATGAGACGGGATGGGAGAAAAACGATAAGGCGATGAAACTGTTGATGGATTCTGTGTACTATGTGGGTCGCAAGTTAGGAGGCATGATACAGGACTGGCAAAAGGCGTATCCAGACCATTACCATGGTACCGAGTCAAGACGCAAACAGTACCATAGATTGGTCGATGATGTTATGAGTGTGATTGATAAGAGTGTAGAGGATCAGATTGCGAGCAAGGTATGCAAGGGCGTAATCCTGGATCGCAAGGCGGCGATGGATCGGTAATTAATGATTTTTTGGATATAAACTTAACCCTCCTATACGCAGATCAGCCGCGGTCGCGGCGCAACGTCTTCAAGGTCGAGCGCAACGTATGCGACCGCCCGCAGCGGATTCGTGTCGGAGGTCATTTCCGACCCGTAGCGCACTATATCTGCGAACACGCGTGCGGACATGTACACATCCGCGTGCGCGTAATCTGTCATCACTACCTTTTTGAGTTTCATGGATACCTTGGCGATAATACCCATTTGAGGAGTTTTTATCATTTGTAAGTTAAAGAACGAAATAGTGGTTCCACCTATTTTTCTATCGCTTCCTGTCAAATTAATACTGGCATGTGACCCCACAATAACACGACATATAGTGTCGGATGACATGTTACGCTTTATCTCATATAATGGATTAAATATCCCATGATTACTCATAGTATTAAAACGGACCCCCATATAATTCCCGTGATGAGCCTTTTTCTGAGGCGTCTTTGCGCGACGGGTCCATTTCGAATTGCGATTGACAGCGTCTTTGGACATGCATTCGTTTTTTCTGGTTTTTTTGAAATTGGTACATAGCAACACCAGTCGTCCACCTATATCAATATCACGCGTCTCATCAGGGTGACTATATGTACGTATATCAGACAATGAACTGTGTTTGACAGGCAGATGAGGTATAGGATCCCCCATGGTCACCACGCGTCGAAATAGAATGCGACCCTCTTCCACAAACCTTGCAAATTTGTCTGCAGCATACACATTCATTACTCGAGGTGCAGCAAATGTGTGACAACATACCCGGTCTCGAGACTTGTTTGTATGCGTCTTAATCCACAGATAGGTGAATATCTGCGCGCATGCGCCGCCGAGTGAATGCCCTGTCGTCACCAACTTCGCGCCTGCACCTAAGAAATCCTTGGAAAGCATATGAACCGCCTCAGATACTGTGTAGAACATCTCGCTTACTATTTTGAATATTCCAATTAAATAACCATCTTTATTGTCGTCGGTATGCGTTCGCGTGGGAACAGCAGACGACAACCTCATATAGGAACGAATGGCTTTGGGTGAGGCAGTACCGCGGAATGCAACGGTAATGCACTTAGTTCGCTTGTCGGCGACAACATACACCGTAGAGTAATTCGACGTAGAAATACTCACGTACGCCATATCCTTCGACGGAGACGGTATATCGGAGGGATCACCTCCCTTCTTGGGATACATTATACAGTTCACTGATTCAGACAACCCTTTGAGCGTCTTCGCACTCAACGTATCGTCACCCATAGACGAAAACGATGCGCCGCGCAACGTCTTCAAATGCGGACGCAGCGCAGCCAGTGAAAATATCTTTTCATAACGGTCTGCAAATACTTCGACATCTAAATAAGCCAGGCGAGACATTAGACAATTTAGATACGTCAATGCGGATATTTTTTCCATACAAGATATTATATACATATATATATATATATAATAGCACAGATGCAAGAAGTTTTAGGTACAGAACTGGAAGTAGATCAAGAATATTATGTAGAAAAACAGTTCCGTATCGCGCGGAGTAATGGAGAGCAAACTTGGCACACC
>Ga0209533_1002482_pt1 | contig 16754 bp, 14 predicted proteins | sample COG_04_FD_184748 | JGI IMG/M metagenome (GOLD analysis project Ga0209533, IMG submission 184748) | Pelagic Microbial community sample from North Sea - COGITO 998_met_04 (SPAdes) (version 2) | ecosystem: Environmental > Aquatic > Marine > Neritic zone/Coastal water | place: Helgoland, sampling...
ATGTATCACGCTTCCTATTGTCACACCCACACACCCTATCGATTGACCACCACGCTCACAATGTTCAGTCACTCAAGCGTCGGTTCAGACCCTTCTAGTCCCTTCCTGCTCCCGCTCCCATTCTTGTTCCCGCTCCCATTCTTGACTTTTCTTGACGCTTCTTGACCTTCACTTTCTACTTTTTCGTCAAAGCATCAAAAAGATCAGATTCAGCAGCAGTCTTGCCTTTCGCATCGTAGAGAGCTAGATGCTGAGGCATAAGAAGAACGATGTTTACCTCATTACCAACACCGTCACTATTATCATGATAGACAACCGCGTATGGATTATTGCCTTCTTCTTCATTGGTCTCTTCCGTACCAACCTTGACAACATCAACAGGTACACCATCCAAGGTAAACTGAGGTTCGCCACTCGAACTATCATCGAATGCCCCAGTCATTTTTAACAATTTGGCATCCGCCGGGTGTGTCATTACATCACATGCATCCAAAACTATCTCCTTGTGATCCTTCCTACCATAGGCATTCGATACTAGTGTTAATTTGAAACCTAGATCCACGGACTTTGTTTCTTCCGACGCAGTTGCGACTTGAAGAGAAATACTTCCTTTTCCAGCACCCGCCAACTGTTTAGCTAGATTGTTTGCGGGGTTCACGCCACCGTCGTCGATGGACCCATAGAGGGCCTCAATCAGCCAATGCATAACTTCATTCGATATTCTTATCGCATCTCCTCCATCCTTTGGACGCAGCTCAATAGAAACATCGCTGAGCTTCCCCTTTCCATATTTTGTTTCCTGTATTGCGTCATTGATAACCACATTTTCCTGGAACTTCCCATCCCAATCGTCTTTTACGGTGAGTTTGTCAGGATCTGGTTCATCCCATATAGCTTGACTAACATCCGAATACAGCAAATCAAGCTTGAAAGTCTCTGTCGACCAGGCCGATAAATGGCTAAGTAGAACATTATTATCCCCTAAAACGATGTTATCAGGAAGCTTCATAGTAACGCGTACTACCACCTGGAGATGTCCTTTCCGTTCGCCATAGACATCGAGAACAGCCTCCATACCCTCTATCTTGCCAACTGCTGCGTCCACAGCCGCATCCATAGCATTTGACTGTAAAGCCACTAAGTTTGTACTGCCCGTGACGTCTGCACCTTCCTTAAAAAGGCTGTATTCTTGCTTTGGTTCTGCTAAGTCAACTCGAGTTTTAACTGCAGTGACGAAAGCTTCCCACTGGGCTACTGTAGTAGTAGTAGTTCCCGGCTGGAGGGCCAAAATTGCAAGATCCGCAAAATCAGGGTTAGCATACGTCGCCGCCGCCAACGCCAACGCCTTTGTAGCTGTAGTGTCATCTACCCTCGGTACTACAAACTTCACTGTAGTAGCAAGTTGTGTCTTATCGAATGGAACTGTGACCCGGAAACCATCACCATAAACGACCTGCAACTTGTCATTTTCGAGGATCGTGTTAGCTGGTTGCACCTCCTCGTGCTTTCCATTTGCGACCAACCTGCTTACAGTGAGCCACTCTCCATCATCCTTGAGAACTATCTGTAACTTACCATCTTTGTCATAGGAGAGAGTCGTATCATTTGTAAGGTCTACTGAACGACCAGAAACATACCCTATCGCGGTGGTTTCTTTAGAGTTGCCAAGAACATGAACTTCATCGGGCATGGTTATGTCTACGTCCAACATAGCCGAAAGCCTACTATCTCCATCTTGAACTTCTCTCGCTCGAGTAAGTTTGTATTTCACATCACCACCTTCCATCACCACCTTCGCACCAGCCCCGTCTTTACTGTAAGAGTCTGCCGCAGGCGGATTGTGCGAATGAGCTGGTGCGAACCCCACTCTTTCGTCAATCGCATCTCCACTTTTCACTAAGGTAGCTAGTTTACCCCCTTGCTTGTCGTAGACAGCATCCAAGCGAACATCGCTCCTCCAGATACTGTAGTAATCTGGGAACTCCTCGACCATATAAACTACTCCATCGGCGCTAACACTGGCGGGCTTAATAACAATATTTGCCCAATTTCCACCAAGAGTCCCATCTTCATCCAAAGGAGTGGTATTCTCACCCACTCCCCCAGTGGCGTAGAAGGGTCGGTCTTTGTAATAAACGATTTCTACATCACCATCATTCGTGGCAGCTGAATACGTTCGTGTACTATCATATGTGGACTGTTTAACCGAACCCGCAAATCCTCTAAGTCTCATCGCACTGCCAGAATCTACCGCCTCGAGAACCAAGCCTATCCCCTCATTAATTATTGCGTTGCCTACATCCGCACCGCCGCCGTAAAGTACTCCAGTGGTCAGTGAACCATCCCCTGTGTCAACAAGAGGACTTTCTCCTTCTGCTCCAGTAACAATAGCGATACCATTCCCCTTACCTTGCTCCAACAGAATAAGGTTCCCACTACCAGCAGCAGACGAATATGCCTTTGTACCTTTGATTGTATATGCTAAGCTGCGGCTCGAATCAACTCTGTCATCTTTTTCATCGGCAGCTTCGTCCAAGTGTTTCAACAAATCATAAAATTTGGATGTACCATCCTCATAGGGCCACGACCAGTGTTTGAAGACAGAGTCTACAGCAATTTTGATGGATACCTCTCTGGATGAATATACTGTACGGGATCGCCAATCTTTAAAAACGCCATTATTACTACCGACTTCACTCGAAAACACAAGCTTCTTGACAGCTGTAGTGGCTTTATTAATGGTCCTAGGTGAAATGTCTTCAACGACATCAGTCTCAATATCTAGTGCCGGTTCATAGAAGGAAGTAACCTCAAATGGCCCAAAAGGCATTTCTGTCTTGAAATCAGCATTCTTTGTCCCAGAGCGTCCCATAGCACTCCACTGAACCACTGCATTGGCACTCTCTGCCAAGTCCAATGTCAGAGGAACCACAACTTCCAGCACGTGACTATCGCCTTCCTGCTTGATCTTGCTTCCGTTTTTCATTGATGTTAATAGTCCTCTGTCCCAGCCCTTAATAGAGTCAGAAACTCTGAGCACATCCTGTTCATCCTGTTCATCACTAGCTTCCACCATCAGAGCCCAAATCTGCCAGTTACTTTTAGTATCTTCAACATCATTATCAAACCCGTCAACCGCCTGCCACTGTACATATACAGCTTCAATCAAACGCCGGCCACCGGAAGTCCCCCACTTTTCTTTATCCTCAGTTACGCTCGTCGCCATCCACCCTTTAAGTTTTTCCTCCACATCGGTAACATCTGCAGTAACTACTGGATCTGAAGAAGCAAGATTGAAAACGTTGCCTTCCTGATCAAAGTAGTACCCCTTTGCCAATGTTGCTGCAACTCCCAGCTCTTTAGTTGATGGTGCCATACTACCAATTCCCTCCACCAAAGTTGAAAGGTCGAGATCAGATGTTGTAACCAGCCTTCCAGCCCCACCCTTCCCTACAGGTATCACATTCACACCAGCAGTTCCAGTTTCATAATGTAATGCGATCCCAGTGACATCATATGAAACAGTGTATTCTGTGTATATACACTCCTTAACGTTGGAAAGGCATATGCAGTATTCAGTGATATCCACTGCTGCCACCTTCTTTTTGAAGTCAGCTTCGGTAGCGATATCACCATTGGCAATGAGCTTGGCTGCTTCCTCAGTAATATCGATCTCATTAGTTACCAATTTCTCAGCAGCCTCCCCTGTTATGGTCCTACTCCTTTGGTGCAATACCTTGTAGTGTTTATCATGAATTGGATTCTCCACACCTTCAATGACATCTTTCACATTTTCTTTCAACTTTTCGTCGATGGCGGTCATCTCAGTCCAAGATGTAGCTTTCTTCACAGTAATAAAATCGCAACATTCGAATTTGGTCGGAAAATTCGTACATCCGGCCTTATCGAAACCAAGAGTGCTTTCTTCGACATCCACCAGAACAATAGGGCGTGTCGCATGTCTGACAACAACCGTCTTAGTGCCTCCATCGTCCACAGACCATACTAGCTCATAGTTACGAGCATCAGTATAACTCACTACGACATTATCATCATTAGTGTCATAAGTTTGTAACGCATCATATATTTCTCCTCCCTGTAGATCAAATCCTAAACTGGATACAATCGTTATCTTGTCTATGGTTCCAGGCTTGAGAGCATCCGGATAATTACTATACGTAGAAGAGAGTATCTGGTCTATAGTGTCATTCTTGTTTTCGTCAGTATATTTGCTATAGATACCGTCGACAAGTTGTGCAGTAGGTACATGAATTGAGAGAACAGCCCACGCACGCGGATGCTCATAGTATTCAAAATCAGGACGCTCAAAGCTAAAAAGTTCACTGGAAATGTAATTTACAGTTACTGGCGGGACTTTCACTTGAATAGACTCTGCAACTTCATTCAGGGACACCGCACCATCATTAGTTCCTAACATTACGAACGCTCCACCGAGTACATCTAGTTCAAGTACACTTTTCTTAGCAAACCCACCAGTATCAGCTGCCTCAGCAGCTGCTAGTGTTGAACTAGCTATCCCCTTAGTATCCCGAATTGATACTATCTCTTCTTCATGTGCCGTATTGCCGACGCAATCGCTAGCATATCGAGAAATCGACATATCACAGACTTTTTCATCTTGAGCAACAGGGATCGGAATATTAAGTCCATTGTTTTGATGTGTGAGAAATACCTCTTCATTCTTTCCGGTTTTCGCACCATACAGACCACGCATAAATGTATGCCTAATATCACTCTTTCTGTACACAGCTGTCACTATGTCAATAGGACCTTCGCATGTGTCATCAACTTTCTTCTCGGTCTGATCTACTGCGAATGTTTTTTTCCTAGCCGCGACAAGATCTCCGTACGTATTCGGAGCTTCCGCCCGCAATACTTTCTGCAGAACAGCAGCTGTGGGTGCTAGTGTAACCACAAGGTCAGCGTCAAGTCCTGTTTTACTAGGCTTTTTAGTGTCATAGTATACCTGGAAAGATGTTCTAGTTGCACTGTTACCAGCCTCGTCTGTAACAACCAATGCACTAGCTGCTATGTAAACTGAGCCCAGAACTGCTGCAGCAAGGGGAGTGCTATTGGCCTTAAGATGGGATAGAAGTTCCTGATAGTTAGCTTCAGCTTCCAAACACTTCCCATCATCAGAATCTAATGAAATAAAAGACTGCAGAACACCATGCAATGTGTTCACTTGTTCCATACCATCAGCCTCAATAAGGCCTTTGGCGTTGCCATCCAACCACCCCCGCGGCTCTGCCTGCAAATAGGTCTCAAAAATATCATCGATTAGCGAGACATCTTTAACCTTAATACCAGCCGGTGCAACACAAATGAAACCATCGGCTTTGACTCCATGGAGCGTGTGAATGTTTTTAACCGAGCCAGCTGTGGTAAAAAGTTTCCAGCCGTTTCTAGCTCTAATCTCGCTCGCATCTAACGGGGTTTTGGTCTTCAACTTAGTCGTAGCGGCATATACGATATTCTCATCAACGTCAGTAGCAGTCACTGGTCTCAACTTAGCCAAAAGTGCATCTAGATCAGCCAAAGCTGTAAACTCTTTGATATCTATCGGTTCATCGCTAGTGTACAAAACCATTCCCGGCATTCCCGGCAGGTTGAGAGTAGGGGGTGGAACTGATGTAGTGACTACTACTCTCCCTTTGGAATTTCCTACTGCAGCGGCATCTTCTTGGAATTCACCATTGCCACGGACTTTCCAGGTTTTCGAACGTGTACATCGCGTGTTTGCATTAGTTCCACACCCTAACCACACGCTTTGTCGTAGAACTACGCTATATACATCTTTTTCGAGATCATCGCTGACACAACGCACTAAACTCTTCGGATCAGAATCTTCAAGAGTAGTTTCATTCGCTATCATACTATCTGCAATGTCATCAGGAATGGCCGAACTACCATCGCATTCCTTCACCTTTGTACAAAGAAGCTCTCCCAAAACCCCTGATGCAATGATAGGATCCTCATCATCTTGTACCTTGTACTCAACTTTAAGAGTGCTAACAGCAGAGGCCAAGAATTTATCGACTGGGTTGTTTTCCCCTGGAATATCGATTGAAACTGAGCCTGGAGTCCTTTCAGCTGTATAGCTAATGTGCACAGTATCAGTTTCCATGCGTGCATTCATCTGGTCTTTATCGCAGCATTCTAGTTGATCGACCGGTCCAAACGTGCTTACCATGCGTAAGTGGGGGAACTTACCTTTAGCATCAACATTGGGTATATCTATGGAGAAGGGTGTGCTGAATGACCCCAAATCTTTAGTGGAGAAAACGGCATCTGCCTCTCTAAGGGAGCTACTGAGAATGCCAATCCGCTTGTTATAAAGTTCAGTGCCCGGCAACAGTTGGGGCTGGAGAGGTTGTGCTTCCCACCACAAGTTTTGTGGCATTTGAATAACGGTTATGCCTCTACTACTCTGCGTGCCATCTCTATCACGCACCCGCACAGTGGCCGTCCAATATTCAGCTCCATCAACAACATGATCCCTTACGAAGGAAATGGACTTGTACTCTGGCTTGATATCTACTAGCGGTGCCGAATACTGCGTTGTGGCATCTCCATCAACAAGCAAGCCATTGTCTTCGTCTGTTCCAGGTGTCGTATTGCAAGATACACACGTAATGAACTTGTATATTTCTTCTTCCTCAAAAAGAAGTTGACCTCGAGTCTGCACAAAATCCGAGTTTTCTCCTGTTATGGTCGGCACCGCCACTACTGAGAAATCTTTACCAACTGTGTTACCCTTCAAAGTGCATTCACTCTTGAACTTAGTACCATCACTATTAAAGGTGATGGCGTCGGCAGTTATTGTACTGTCCGTGAAAATCAAAGTTAATGTTTTGCATATAACTTCTCGTATAGTCACGATACTATTGTATGTTTTCATTATTCCGCTCTGGGCAAGGAGAACTACACTGTATGTATGTTCCATATAGTTAACTCCAGCAGCATTGCCCTCTTTTGAATCCACTGTTATCACTACTCTGTCTCTGTTAAGAGGGCCATGATACGTGCCAAGTACACCTTTGTTGCTGGCCTGCAAGAATACCTCTTTTACCTTGGATGGTGTCGGGGCATTCCCTTCTTTTATCCAGAGAACTCTTTTCTCAGCAATCTCAACTTTTGCTGCGATCGCTCCTTTCATTTCATTCGCGAGAAACTCATAGAATTCATCAAACTTGCCTAGATCTGTGTATTCCTCCGCGAGTTGTGTTACAAGCGGAGTCGATACATCAACTACCTGATGGTACATACGCATTGTCGCAACGAGAAGATCAGTCTGTTTATCGTAAACTTTAAAGGATGTCTTGGTCACATGCTCAATGCTTTTGGCAGCATCTTCATCTGGTGCTGTGGCGATTTCGTCGTTCCATTGTACTGTCAAGCTAGAAGTAATCCTGTATTCTGTAGGATCATAGTGGTTGCTTATGTTAGCTATAGCGTTATTCTGGGCCTCCGCTCTGGCATTCGTAGTGGCGGCGGCAAGATCAACATTATCCCCCAGTGCGGCCCACCCATTTTGACCCGGTTCTCCAGATATCTCGTCAGTAAAGAACATAGGCTCTAGTTCAATCGCCTCAGGATTCAAGATCACAGTGAATGACGCCAATTTAAGTGTAGGTGGTACAACATCACCAGCATAAGTATTAGAGAGTGCTTGTGGGCGCCACCGCATAGTTATCTCTACCTTTGCAATGACATCACCGGGAGCCCCAATGCTTTTGCGGTTTAGTTTCACAAGGTTATCTAGATCAGCTCCTCTAGATAATAGTCTCCTGACAGCCCTGCTTTTCAGACCATCTACTATCATATCCTTCAAAAGATCTGAGTGTACTTTGGCATTATCATTTCGCATGAAAACTTCAAACAGTGGTGTTCCATCTTTCGTATGCCCCCATCCTTTAGGAAACGCATCACCACCAAGCACATTTTTCATGCTTTTTTCGATTCCATTTTCGCAGAACTTAAACACTGTTGTTTCAGCCAGATTGTCTAGGGCTTTTCCAATAAACTTTACAATCTTCCTGTAATTAGTCGTTTTTGGATCATTTGACCATTGCGTTTCAGTCCCGAACCTAGTGCTTGCAGGCTGTTTACCAGTATGAGTGATTGTAGGCAAACACTCCGTAAATGCAATGGGAACAGCTCGCACTGTTCGCTCTATGCCGCCATCGGCATTTAGGTCACGGACGGTGAGACTCTCTACCACCACAGTGGTATCCTGTTCACCATTGTCACTTATCGCTATCCCATCACCTTTTTTAGAAATCTCAGTATTCGCATCAGTTCCATCAGTTCGTAATAGAAAATACCTAGGGTCATCTTTGTAGCCTGTACACGACTCTGCTATGACGAGCTTCTCATTGAAATGAAGTGCTTTATCAAGCATTGAACCGTGTGGTACTTTCTGCACCCAAACCTCACTCGTCGGCCCATCCGGCCCTACGGATACCGTTGTCGATTCAGCAAGAGGTTCAAGAAGTTCCTGTTTGTCCTTAGAAAGTTCGAAATAGCCTTGATCATTCTCCTTTACGCCTGCAAGTGTATCGGTGTATTGAAACAGCTTGGGACCATTCTCAGTCGACGAATCTTCTGGTTTACGCGTCCATGTGATACCATTATCATCCTGAGTATGGTCAACGCGCTCCCGGTCATCTTCGGCAGGTTGATGACAATACTTCCTCCTAATAGGTCGATTTGCCGCTAGAATGTATGTACTCTTATTGAATCGCGGACTCGACATTATGTTGTTTAGTGACATAATATCGTGATAAAATACGCATTTACTCAATGTGCAGTTTATACTCCTTCGTCGGAGAATGACCAGCATTCATGTGCTTGCGGACCGCATCAATGCTATGACCCGGGCGGCCTACATAGACTATTTCGCTCCAGGTACCGCAAATATCATCACCTACGGCAAGAGATATAAGTAAACAGGTTACAAGGCTAGATTCTGTCACCTTGCAAGTTGGGCTGAGAGTCTTTGAAATACACAGATTACTCTTAGAACTCCCTTCGTAGACACATTCATCGAATGTTCTAGACAGAAGCAACTCATCAATCTGTGCAATCGTTAAATGCTTCACTACAGGAATCCCGTCCCCCCTGTGAACAGGGTATTGATCTGCTTTTTCCTTTGCCTGGCTTATAGCGTCTCTTAGCGTACGAGCAGTTGTCGTCATATGATATCTATAAAGATAAAACTTACACCTTGTATCTCTTCCAAAGCTTCATATCTACTTTCCTTGCTGGACCACCCATAATCACAGATGCCAAGCGGGCATATGCCCAACTATGCTGCGTCTGATTAGGTCGGGATCCAGATGTGTAATATGCGGCTCTGCCCTTTGCTAGAACACCATCAATCCCAGGCTTTCTAAGTATTCTACTACTAATGAATCCAAGATCTGTTATTTTTCTCCCGTACTTTCTCTCGTACTTCGCAGCCCAACTCGACCGCCTAGACTTAGCAGATTTAAGTTTTGGTCTATCTTTACCTTTGTGAATAGAAGCCTCTTGCAAAGCAGCGTCTTTCTTAGACAAATATGACGGGATATACTTCCTCTTGATACGACGCGTTAAACGACTACCCTTGCGTCGTCGAATTGTCTTTGCCATTATACTTGATCTAGAAATGCTTCTTAAAGATACATCCATCAGTAGACAAGCCCGATATCACACCGAGTTCCCGCGGGTTCATGTGAATACAATCTCTCATCCAAATCTTGATAATACAAAATGATCGCTTTGGGGATATCGTTGCCCCACAGATACTCGAATACAATTCTGGATTTGACGAAATACTTCCTCCAGCTAAGGCATATGATAGTGTACGCCATGTCATAATTACATTCTTATTTGGAACTTTGAAAGAGAAACACCCACCGTCCTTGTTGGCTGGATCTTCCCATACAGGATTGATCTCATGTCGCATAAGGAATAGCATACAGTTCTTAACAACTACATCAGGTATAGCCTCGGTTAGTGCAACTGCGTCTTCTGCAGTATTGAATCCCATAATGCGTGTGTAACTCTTAACACTCCAGTTTGTATCGTGCGGTAAGTGAGCCCACAAAACCCACTTGCCGGACAATTCATGCATATCTTCACCACATTTTGCAGTGACAGTCATGTCACTGACCGACATCGTTATGATATGAGAAGTACTAGATCTTCTATATCCTTACAGCTGTATTGAATTCTTCATATTGAAAGATGTTACAGAAAATGTCTTGCTATCGAGAGTCTGAATACTAACTACATTATCCAATTTCATGCCAATTATCTCCACAATGAACCAATTCCAAAAAGGTTCGTCAATAGTATTCCCTCGAAAAGCAAACATACTGATCTGTTTGTATACATCAATCGTATCACCATCTTTTAGATTTATCGTTGCTGCAAAAAATGGGAGAGGTGCTCCCTCACTTAATGTTTCTCCAATGGGACACTCCCTGTACTCAGAACCATTGGTTGTATCCGAAACCTCGTAGCATCTACCTGTCTTCCAAGGTTTGTCTTGACGTGATTGATTACAGCAACGCGTGGTACAGCAGCACAATTCATCTTCTACCCAACCCACATAACATTTAGTAACAATATGGTCCCACCCTAATCTTCCAACAACGCTACTACCTAGTCTTCGGACTCTTACGCCAAAAAGGATAACGTTATACATACCCACTGTCTTCCAAACAACAGCTAATAATGATCCAAATACAATTAAAACCGAGTACCACTCCATTGATGGTACTAAATATACAACTACCTTTAAGCTACGTTGTAAACTGTACCGGTTCCAACCAACTTTAAATCATCTGACGCACCCGAGTTAACTCCTACAACAAATGTAAGCATAGCAATGATCAATGTCATTAACATAAATGGAATCATCACAATTACCCAAGCTACGGACGAATACCCACGCTTACAGAGAGTATCTAGTAGTAGAGTGATGATTACTGCAACAATTGCTTTAGAAGTAGCATCACCGTAACTCCCTGCAAAAGAGTCAACTGCTATACCCGAGAGCGAAAATGCAGCATATACTAAAGCTGGCGTACATGCAAAATCCATAATGTTACATACTCTCAACATTATAATTGGTAGGATTAAGCATCTCAGTTCCCAGAAGGGTGTGGTTTGTAGCAAGTACGATTTCTCCAGGGACTTTCAACTCATCCCCGTCTAATATTGTAAGTGTATAGTTTATCAATTCGGACTCCTCCGGATCATTCTTCTCGATAATAAGTTCTACACATACATTGTTGTCTTCAAACAACTCTAATATGAACTCGCTAGCATCGAGGTGAAGAGCACCTAGAGAGTAGCGATTCACTAGTGAATTTCCCGTATCGCTACCTATAATTGCCACTACACGAGCTAGAACATCAAGTGGAGTCATCATTTGGATACTTGCATCACCATTTCTAAATGTTGTGTGTAGGATTTTTACAAAACATTTCCTACACACATCCAAAAGCACTTTTCAGGATTTCGTTCTTATTTAATGGCATTAATGCTGCATCAGACATTTCATCACAATCATCGAAAAGATGTGGTACTGCCCTAGTTAAGGGGCGATCTACCACAATAAGTCTTTTATTTGAACCAAGTAGTTCTCGGTACTCTTCTATAGACAGGGAACCATAATACTTATCGAGCAAGTAGTGGGGAGGTGGTGCCGGGCGAATACTCTTAGAATAGTCAAATACAGCACCATATACTGTGTTCAGTAAAGCAACTCTTTCCCATGTTTGGGACTTATCCACACCTTCTTTCAATAAAAACGCCAAGGCACATTCGGGAGAACAGAAACAACCATAACACTCGATCGCATCAGTATTCACACACCTAGGAATATGTATCGGAGGAGTATTGAAACCACACGTACACCAAAAACAATCACTACTCTTTCCCAAACCACTTGTGCGATGCAATACATCATTCAGTTTCCGGACTTTATCCCACAAGTCATTGCCTGTTTTGGGTAATTCTGTCTGTAGATCCGACTCACATACTTGCCCCATTGATGAATTATCGCAGTCATCATTAAGCTGATCTGTGACAGTACATTTGGAGTCAATATCTTCCACATCAGTTGTCGAACACAATAGATGCAAAATAATGTTTTGACTGACAGATGTAGCCGCCGCACTTACTGCTGCAGTACCCACTACTTTCCCTCCTTTAGGTTTTCGTCCACGTTTTCGTCGTTCATTTGGCATTCAATAGCAAACCAACTGAAAGAAGTCTAAGCCTTTTCACCAAATGCTATTCGGATAAATAGCATTTCCGACAGCAATTTATATATTCCGTACAACCTACCAAGACCTGTCCTCGGTCATTAACTAGACGCTTCGAGAATAATCCAACAGCCTGCTTACAAATACCACACTGCGATGATATTTTCTCTATACTGTCGCACATAGGGACAAGATCCAATATGTTACCAAACTTATTCCGTTCATAGTCTCCATCAAGTCCATAAACATTTAGATTACACAGTATGACATCAACACAAGTATGTGCAAATTCGACAAGCTGTTCGCCAAAGAACTGACCTTCGTCAATGAAGACACAATCGTATGTCATCGTTGGCTCTTGTACCATAAGTTGCTCTTCAGCCAGAAGTTGTAGTAGACCATCCCGACTAACGTCTACAACTCCTGCAGCTTCAGATATGGCCTGTATCGGAGTGTCACCACTGAATGACCAAGTGCGACGGGTCTCCTCGCAACTAACCAATATCACACACTTATCATCACACGATGTCCATGTGTATTGAATAGTTGTACCCGATACATCGACATTGCATGAAATGGAATCAGGAGAATTGGATGAATCAAGAAGATTTGTCAATGTAAATAGGTCGTTTGTCTGTATACATGGAATAGAATCACCTCGGTGTGATGTCACTACGTCAGAACCTCGTCTGGTGTCTAAAGAATGATTCACTACAAGTGGTGTTCTCCCTCTTAGATAAGCCGATCTGACGTCTGCAAGTAGGCGTGTAGACTTCCCACTAAACATAGCTCCAATAACTATGCGTAATTCTGCCATTTTTGATGATTCGTAAATGTCTCTAAATTCTATTCAATTTAGACCCTGTAATACCTTACATAACAATGACAGATACTCCATGGGCAGAAAAGTACCGACCTCAAACACTAGAAAATGTTGTCCTAGATACAGCTAACCAACAGCTGTTCAACTCTATACTAAATAAACAAAGATTCCCAAATCTCCTATTGTATGGACCACCAGGAACCGGGAAGACCACAACAATCATAAACCTCGTACGAGAGTACCAACAAGGTACATCACAAGTTGCAAAAGATCGCATTATGCACTTGAATGCATCTGATGATAGAGGGATCGATATTATGCGTACTCAAATACTTCAGTTTGTCTCAGCTCATGCATTCTTTACAAAAGGACTGAAGTTTATTATACTAGACGAGGTTGATTCCATGACTAAGAATGCACAAATAGCACTCCGTCATATTATCCAAGAACACTCTGACAAGGTGCGTTTTTGCTTAATTTGTAACTATATCAGTCGCATAGACAAAGCCCTACAGAGTATGTTCGTCCTAGCTCGTTTCAACACTACCCCATATGATTCTTTACTGTCACTGCTAGGTACAATAGCAGAAAGTGAATGTGTTGTGTGTCAGAAGGAAGATCTATGTAGGATTATTGACACATATGGGTCCGATATCAGAAGTATGATAAATGCACTGCAGCTTTTTGCACACTCTCCATGCGAATCCAGGGTCTGTGACAATGATATAAAAACGTTATACTCAAGTGTTATAAATCCTGATATAGATATTTCCACATTGTATCGGGAACTCAGAACTCTGGCAGAATGTAAAAACTGTCATGAACGGGATATAATCTATCATCTCCTAGACTGGTTGATACGCACGAAAGTTGAGAAGGTTCGTGCCAATCAAGAAATTCTTGCATTTTTCGCAATATCTGCGAATCCTAATACCCAGGACTCACCATATCATGCCAAGCAAACACTGCTTCAATTACGCTTTTTTCAGTTATAAAATGCAAGACGTGTGCGAAGTTTCGACAAAAAACCGCTACGAGGTGGAATCTTGGGGTCAAATGTACTAGTCTTAGACTCAGATTCAGACTCTAAAGATGGTTGAGTTGCACTGCGTATTACGCTTGATTCGCTCTCCATTGTAGATACTCTAGATTATTCAAATTGAACTTAGAGATCTGTCAGGACTTTAGAAAACCACATGACTACAGCACTCGAACAACAATGGAACACATTTTGCAGCACAAAGACGTCACATTCTCCATCTACACCTACACCTATTATCATGTGTTCGCCAGAAAAGAATGTACCGTCACCAACTGCTCTATATATCTCTACGAAAACCAAGATCGTCTACCTCAATACCGGACCAATTAATCTGGATGAGATCTTCTGGCGGCTACCAGTAATACCTTATGCAATACAAGCTGATGGTGTGATAAAGAAACAAATGAAGACAACATGTTATAACACAGATGAAGTTCAAAAGATACAGGACCATGTCAATAGCATAAATTGTGCCAAGATTACTCATATTAGGGGTAATGTGGACTCTCCTACCGCAGCACATCCATTCATATCCAAGGTCAATATCGGACTTTGTAAGAAGGATATCATTTCACAGCGAAATAAAGAGAAAGGAGCATTTTACAACTGCTTTATGCTTGTACTTAGGGTATTCTGTCAAGGAAGATACAATGAAGTCAATCTCAAGGTTTTCAATACCGGTAAATTGTCCTTCCCGGGTATGCTATCACAAGAACTTTTAAATAGCTCTCTCAACCTCGTTTGTAGTCTTCTCACTGGACCAGAATCCGATCCAGTAACGCACAATCCTAATACTATTGATACGGTTCTAGTGAACTCAAATTTCAACTGTGGATTCTACATCGATCGGGATATACTAGTCAATATACTCAAGTATGATTTAGGTCTTCATGTCAGCTATGATCCATGCTCATACCCAGGTATCCAGTGTAAGTACTTCATGTCTAAAGAAAGCGGTGTCGACGTTGGAGATGGTGTCTGTCGTTGTGAACGTAGCTGTGCGGGTCGCAAGGGTACAGTCACATGCCAAGAAGTGTCATTCATGGTATTCCGTACAGGATCTGTCTTGATTGTAGGGAGATGTAGCGAGGAAACACTACATAGCGTCTATGATCAAATTAAGGCAATGTTGATCAAATATCATGCGAGGATATCTACATTAATGCCAAAGGTAACGGGAACTCAGAAAGGACGTGTGAAAAAACGTAAGACAAAGTATATCATAGTAACGCAACAACCCATTGTATTAGATGACTAGCATCGCAGCTACTTTAGTAACATTAATCTGCCTATGTACCGAGAGAGCATGAAACCTAGAATAATCAAGGCTACCACCTTTTTTCTTGAGTCTCCTAGCAAGTGCTATTAACAATCCTCTGCATATAGTTGGTTGCATCTTGTCTGCTATCATTACATCGAGTAGATCTCCCATCGATTCAACATTCGGCTGTGAGCAGACGAGAAGCGATTGATACACCCCTCTATGTCGTCTGTTCAATGTTACAATATCCAGTTTTGTATGACTTCTGACAGCATCATCTAGTTCGTAACACCGGAGACGAACACTCACATTAATAATCGCCATACATGGTGTCATAATAGCGACTTGCTGTTCTGTTGCCACGAATTTTGAACGATACTCAGTGTTTATATCGAATAATGTTTTCTTATATGCAAACAATATTGCATCCTTTGGTGTTAACTGCAGATAATGCTGACCATCATCTGATATTTGAGATACAAATTCAAGAAAATAGATACCTGCACGAGATGCATGGTGTATAGCCAGTTGACGGGACCGTGTATATAGGAGTACAATCCTAAATACGTGCATTATAGAATAAATACCCATAATGAGATTAGCAGCACATCCAATTTGTTCATTGTTCTCTGTAATATTACAGAGAATGGTCTTACCGACCAGTTCTTCAAATGCATAAACCAGATCTTCAGGGGTTTCAGTCAGCTCACTTAAATAGTTATTACTACTTAGTAACGACATATCGGCCATCATACTGTTCGCCAAGAGAATGATATCCGCGTATGAAAGCTTAAGGAATACTTGTTGCTCTAGATTAAAATGGATAGATCTGAATCAGTAAATTCGGCAACGTATAGGATGCCAAGCAATGAAACTCTTACACATGCTGTCCAAAAGGCTATAGTCGATGATAGACCAATCGTTCTCGACTATTGGCAAGGTTCACTTGACAGAACTGTTGTCGTTGGTGTGAGAGATAATGATGAAAAACTCCTGGTAAAAAGTGCAGAAGAGTATACATCGCCTATCACTAAAATCTTCAAGGTTGGTAGTGAATATCTGGTTTTGACCGAGAATTCAATCTACTTGGTTGATGCCGGAATTGAGACAAGACGAATCACTTAAGCAAGAGCTCCGCGAATAACTTCTCTAGCAGAACTGTTCAACATCGTCGGGAAAACGACGTTGAACACCAGAACAAAGTCACCATGAACCCCTCCCTCAGTTTCAAGACCTGCCCCTGGTATAACATGCCTATGTCCATGTGGTACAATTGACTCCTTAGATGATATACTATAAACCTTGCCCGCTGGATGCTCGAAATCTAGAGAAAATCCAGTAAGA
>Ga0209533_1002483_pt1 | contig 16754 bp, 7 predicted proteins | sample COG_04_FD_184748 | JGI IMG/M metagenome (GOLD analysis project Ga0209533, IMG submission 184748) | Pelagic Microbial community sample from North Sea - COGITO 998_met_04 (SPAdes) (version 2) | ecosystem: Environmental > Aquatic > Marine > Neritic zone/Coastal water | place: Helgoland, sampling...
ATGAATGAAGATTGCTTGGCTTGCGATGGCTAAAGGCTAAAAGTTATGACTTTTTGATACATACGATCGCGAATAGGTATAAAAAATTAAATAATCTATACATATAAGCATTATGCTATACACACCAGTTTGTGTAATTAAAAAAGGGCTCTCGATATGAGGGCCCTTTTTATTATAGGAATTGCAGGTATGGTACGCCTGATAATCTTTATTCCTATTTTTTTACACAGTTATTAACCATTTTTATTTTACCGCTCTTAGTTTTTTTACCGCTAGGTGATTTCTTTTTTCCTACTGATTTATAGCCTTTCCAGCAAGTTGCTTTTTTGTACAATGGTGATTTCATATTGTTTTGTATTTAGTTGTTCCGTTATCTCTATATGCTTGTAAACATCTTTTTCTATTTTCATCTGTAGAACAGTAACTTACATGGATCCAGTCTGGATTTTCATCATCTCCAAACTCCCATATAAGTTGGTCAAAGTCTAAATTTTCTTTTATATATTCAAACATTTCTGCGTTAGTTTTGTGACCATAAACATCATCTATGTCTACAGCTCTTCCCTCACAGTGTTGTGAATTAGAACTTCCACCTAAAATTTTATTTAACTCTACAGATCTAAAAAAAGAATTTATTTTTATAGGTCCACCAACCCACTTACGTAAAGGCTCAAATACTTTGTGAGCTAATATATACATGTTAGTTATCTGGTACTCATCAGGTATGTTTTCTATACCATTTCTTTTAGCAGTGAAAGAGTTAATACTTTCTTTCAAAGTTATGTGATCACTTATATTGCTCATTTATTTTATTAAGGTCTTTTTTACAAGTTTTTTACTAAATTTTTTTCTACTTCTATTTTTAGGTTTATCATCCTTCTTAATACCTAACTCCCAGTCTTGCCAACCTCCAAGCAAACTTATACGTTCCCAAGTTTCAAGATCTTGTGATGTAGCTGAAACAACGTTGTTAGCTTTTTTAATAGCTCTATCAAGAGGTATATTTGTAAGAGCTGAAACAACATTAGCACCAGCTAGGAAAGCAGGGTTCTCTAAGCTTAAACCTTTTTTCCTCATTTCTTCTTTGTTCCAGTCATAAGATCTACCCGCTTGTTGCAACCTAGATAACTTTGCTGATACAGGAGGAGATATCTTAGCTACTTCAAGAGCTATGTTTTTAAGTTGAGGCCTGTCTTTCTCAAGTTCTTTTGCCATTTTAATAAGCGTGTTCTTACCGACAGTAACAATAGCTCCACCAATACCAGTACCTCTAAGTATTGAATCTAACATACCGTTAGCTATATTTAAGTACTTCTCCTCTTTTTTCTCATCTTCAGGTTCTTCATCGCTAAAAGCAAGAGCAAATAAAGCCTGTTGCAAGGCGTTAAATATAAGGTTTTGAGCTACTCCGTAATAAATTATCTTAGATATATTTTCTTTACGATCTCCTCGGCCATTCTTAAGATCACTAGCAGCTTTTTTTATGATTCTAGCATACTGAGCTGGTGTATTAGCAAAAGCCAATACAGTACGTCCTAATGGACTTGCTTGCTGCATAGATATTCTATCAGCTCTAGAAGACTGTTGTGACTCTTCAGCTGTTTCTCTAAAATCTTCAAAAGCTTTCTTTTCTGCTTGCTTATCAGTTAGTCCTTGCTTCTTATAAGTATCTATTCTATTTCTATAAAAAGTAGATCCACCAGAAGCAATTGCAAAGCTATCAGCTATTTGTGTAGGTAAAAAACCTAATTCTAACAACTTACTTATAGCTCCTCTAACACCACCTTTTTTAGCCATATCAGCAATATCTGCTTCATTTACGTTAATACGTAAACCTCCACGTCTTTCTCTTAGGAAGTCAGAGTTCATCAACGTCATAAAGTCCGCCCAATATTGTTTTTGATTAGCAAATGCTTTAGCAGCTGCAAACAAATTATTATCCTTAAAGTTTATAAAGTTTATAGCTGATATTGTTTGTAATACCGCTGATCTAGTGTTAAAGAACATTATAGCACCAACACTACCAGTTAACCAATCAGTAAACCTACCCGTTAAGTTGTCTCCTGGGAAATTTCTATTTCTACCAGTCTTCATCCTCTCTAACATGTTTGTTAATGCTTTTCTGTAGTTTAACCCATATATAGCTTGCAACTTGTTTAAATTGTCTTCACTGAATATAGCGTCTACATTTGATTGCCATGTTTTTAGGTACTTAGCTCTCTTAGTGGTGTTTAATCCTTCGAGTATATCCGTAGTTATAGTTCCAGCAGGCCAACCTTCTTTTGGTTTTGCATAACCATCACCTAACTGCATATTTATTAATTGATCAGCAAATGTCTGTAAATTAGCATCATCCGCTACAAACTTATTTAATTTATTAACATCTCTTTTACTGATACCAGGAATATCCATTTTTTGCTTATTCCATATATATACCCTAACAGCTTGCTCTTTAGTGTAGTCTGTTCCTTCTATCTTTTTAGCTAAATCTTTAGGTACTACATCTAATTGTTTTTTAAGTTGATTGTAAGTATTTGTTAGGTACACTCTGGCTTTACTTAGTTTATTCATAGCTTCAGCGTATGGATCTATTAAGTTAGCCTTGTACCAAGCCATTTGAGCATCACCAACTTTACCTTTACCAAGAGTAGGGTATAACAACCCAACAAAATCCTCTGCTGATGGAGGTATAAAGAAATTAAATCTACCTTTGCTAGAGCCTTTTGTTATAGCTTCAACAATACCGTATTTCTTCTTACTAGGTATGCCTGACTTATTTTCTAATATATTATTAAAATCTTTACTTAGATTTATTTTTTCAGCTTTACTAAGATTACCCAGTGTTACATCCTTGTTAGTTTCTGCGAAATCAGTTAGAGATTGTAGCTTTATGCCAGCATTGTTTAATTTATTAGCTGCTTCATATCTAGTAGGAAAACCGTTTTCTGCAGGGTACTTAATTTTAACATCATATTTAGTTTTAGACACGTCACCTTCTTTAGGTCCATTCTGCTTAAAAAGTTTATTTACTTTTGCATCGTTTTCTTCAGGTATAATAGCAACATCAAAGTGCTTCATTATATTGTCAAACTCTGTCAACAAGTCATTGTTATTTTTGCTTTTGTATATAGCTCTCATCAACTCTACTATAGTATCTGAAGCTGTTTGAGTATGCTCGTATACATAGTCAGAGTCTTTTAAACCTTCCTTATACATTATCCATTTAGGTATAGCTGCCGTTCTAACTAAACCGTCAGTATTACTATTTAGCATAGTCAAAAACATTGGCACAGTAGTTAAGTCGTTTGGATTTTCATCAACAAACTTTTTTAAGCTTACAACAATTCTTTTTAAACCATTTCTTTGATCTTGAGCTGTTAGAACTCTATCTTCTAGTGTTTCAATAAACTTACCAGAGTTTAAACCTATAGTTGATTGATTTTTTAATGTAGCTAGTTTTATTGTTTTCTTTTGACCTGAAGAATCTGTAAAAGTAATAGATCTAGCATTTTTAATATGCTTTATGGTTTTTAAGCCTTTACTTCTTCTATATTTATTATATTCTTTAAAGAAGTCAGACCTACCTTGAAATATTATATTCCTAGTGTTTTTAGAGTTATTGATGAAAACTTTTTTACCTTTTACTGTTTTAAAATCGTAATTATATCCTTTAGTAGCTAGAGGTAGTAGATATTTCACAAACTCTTCCTCGTTAAAATCACCAAACTCTGAATTTCCTAGTATAGAAAAAACATCTTGTTTTAATTTTTTAACTATTTTTTTATCATTAAAATCTATTTTAGCATCTTTACCTGTTATAGCTAAAAAGCTTTTGTCAGCTTTACTAAGCATCATATCAGATTTACCAGCAGCTGTATCAGCTTGTTCTTGCTTATCAGTCAACTTAGATCTACCTGTTATGTTTATGACATTAGCTATATAACTCTTAGCGAAACCTGTTAAAGTAGTACCGTACTTAGTTCTATTATCTGCAGATATTTTCTCATTAGGTACACCAGCCTCTGTAACACCTACGCTATTTTGAATTTGTTTTATAGCTTCATTAGAGACTCTACCTTTGAACTCTGACTTTAATTCGTAAACTTGGCCTTGACTTGTTTGACCTAAACTTCTACCTTTTGGGCTAGAAATACCAGGTATAGCTCTGTTAACTGGTTGGTAAAACTGCTTAATAAATTTATTTGATAAACCTATAGATTTACCTTTAACATCTTTAGATACGTCGATAATCTCACCTTGCTCACCAACAATAGCTTCGCTAGTAGCTACATTATAGGGAGGCATAGTTTTAATAAGCTTTCTAACGTTGTCAGGACTAACAAATAGTCTTTGAAGAGATTTTGCTTCAACATCTGTCAACGTTGCTTTACCTTGTATCTTCTTACCAGGCACATCAAACAACTCCATAGAAACAGGTTCTATGAATTTATCTGCTAATTGTTTATAAGTAGGCCTTTCTCCATCTTCAATCTCTACTATGCTAGATATTTCATTAACTTTATCTTTAGCTGGACCAAACTTTCTTACATCTATTTGATCTAACACAATATCTTCACCTGCAGATGTTGTTTCGCTTGAAGATTCCGTCGTGAAAGATCCTACTTCTTTTTTTATGTTTTTGTCACTGGATAAGCTTTCAGAACCTTTTAGTTTACCTTTTAAAGATCTTTCTAGTATATTACCATACCTAATAGGTAGGTTTTGATTCATGTAAGCACCAAAAGGAACCTCCTTACCATCTACATTAGCTTTGTATGAGTTTATAAGTGCAGATAACTCTTCACTAAAACCTAAGAAGAATTCCTCGTAACCAACTTTTAAGTTGTCGTCTATGGGTAGGTTTCTACTAGTAGCAGCTGCTTTTTTAGCTAACTCAGTAACTGCACCAATATTATTCTTACCTAACTTGTCAACTATAGCTTTTTTAACGTCAGGATCTTTTATGTCAGAAATTCTATTAGCGCCTAGCGCTGTCATTTCTTTAACGATGTCTTCATTAACTGAAGCTATTTTTTTATTCTTTTCAGAGACTTCAGGGCTTTTAAATACTTTTGTAGTAGCTTCTTTAACTATTTTGTCTACAGATTCAGTTTCTTTTATAGCTTCTACTTTAACTTCTTTTACAGCAGGTGCTTTATCGGCTTGCTTCAGTTTAAGCTCTAATTCATCACGCTTTTGTTCAAATTGATATTCATCTATATCTCCATCAAAGTAGCTATCTTCTAGTTTTTCAAGATCGTTTTGAATATCTTCTGATAAAGATGTCTTAACCTCTTCCTTCTCAGGTGCTTGGAAAGTAACACCTTTAGAAACATCTGCTTGAAAATTCTTAACAAGATTAAAAACATCGTCAGAGTTTTCTAGCTTCAACATCCATGACATATCGCCAAACGTAGATCTAATAGTATTATTTAAAAACTTCTTGAAAGAAGGAGCTGATTCTAAGTCTGATCTGTTTATAGCACCCAGAGATATAGCGTTGTTCATTTGAGCTATAAATTCCTCAGCATTAAAGTCTTTACCATCTCTATAAAGATCAAATCTTTTCTTTAAACCATTGTAGTCTTTTTCGGATATAATACCAAGTTCTTTTTTCTCTTTCAACACCTTTTCAGCCTCTAAAACAGCGTTTTTAGCTGTAGAGTCAAACTTTATACCTTTCTGAGCTACACTTAAGTGGAATAATTCTTCCAGTGGAGCAACAGCAGCATACTGAGCACTTGTTTTGGTAGGTGCTAAAGCTATATTTCTATCTATTACAGGTTGATTTACTATTATATCCTTTCCAAACTGCTTAGCGTTAAAGTCTCCGTCTTCAATTTCTTTTTTAAATTTATTAAATTCTTTTTCAGATAATTTTTCTTTATACTTAGCTAGTTGATCGTCTAGGTTTTCATATTTTATTATAGCTTTACCATCTTTATCTTTTATTATTTCACCTTTTATAGAAATAAAATCACCGTCACCCATTTGAGTCATAGTAAGATCGTTGTAAAAGTTATTAACACCGAAGTAAAAAGCTGATTCAGAATTTCTAGCAGCGTTACCTAAAGCTTCATTTATATTCGCAGCTTTCTTAGTGTTTGATCTTTGTTTAGCGTCTAGAAGTTCTTGCCTAGCAGTGGTTAAGCTAGAGTACTCATTTTCTAGTTGTTTTTTAACACGTTTGTTTTCAGCTTCTCCTAAGTCACCTAAACCACCTAACTGGGCAAACTTACCGTTAACTTGCCTCATTTGCCTGTTAATATCAGCAACCTCTTCTATTTGATCAGCGGTCATGTACCTTAACTTATGTAAGCTAATTGCATCACTAAGTGCTAATTCTTTTAATATTTCTTTTTTTCTAGCTCTAAGTTGTTTTGAGTTTTCTGGCGTTGTTGACTCGTTTAACTCTATAAGTTCACTAGCTAGTTTTTGGTTATCAAATATTTCACTTTTAGTTCTAAACTCACTTTTAACAATGTTTAGTATATTACCACCTGTTTTAGGAGCCATAATACCAAAACTACTAACCATAGTGTTAGCTACAAAGTCTTTATCTACACCTTCAAACATAGACTTGTTTTCGTCTAGTACTAGTATATCCAAAGCATTGTGAGATATTTCCGTAGCAGCTTCTTCTAATGTTTCTCCAATTAAATTTTTAGGTAGAGACTTTAAACCTGATAAAGTTTTACCTATTAAATTAGCACTAAACCTAACAGGTTGTTTGTATAACTCTTTTTTAGCCGCATTGATACCTATTTGTTTTGCTAAACCTTTAGCTGGCTCTAACATTTTTAATGTACCTATGCTCTCAAGGTAAGTAGCTGTAGCACCTGCCCCGAAAGATGTGAATGCTTTTTGAAGCAAACTATAGTCCTCTACTTCTTCAAGCTCTTTAATTCTATCGTATATCTTAGTTTTATCTCCTATGCTCTCAGTGTTATCTAGCTTAGAGTATAAAAATTTTATCTCTTGTTCTCTAGATGCTTCATCAGTCTGCAGCTCTCCATATTTACCACCTGTTTCAGCTACAAAGAAAGTTCCTTGAACAGTTCTTTTACCAGCCAACCATAAAGCTTTTTGTTTTTGTAAAGCGTCTTTTACTCCTTTACCAGTTTTAATAGCTTTAGAAACACCAGCAGCTCCCTTTATACCAAGACCTCCAGGCGCAAAAGTAGTTAATATAGTGGGTGAACTATCTTGAAGAGATATAGATGTCCAATCCCATACAGATAAACCGTTTTTTCCTATATCATCTATTGATGGTGCCGTAGGTATATTTTCTCTTTTAGAAGCCATACCTAAGTTGTAGTTTTTATTATTTTTCTGTATAGTCTCTATTAATGAATCTACTTTCATAGAGTTTTCAGGACTAGTTAAAAAAGAAAGAGGAGTGTAAAATTCACCTATCTTTCTAGCTCCTTTTAAATATAGTTCAGCATACAAGTCTATAAAGTTTCTACCAGATTGTACAAAGAACTCATCAAACGCTCTACCAACTCTAGCACTCATTGAATAATCTTTTTTTAGATTTTTTTCAAATAAATCAGACTCTACTAAAGCCTCCCTAGAGTCATTAAGCATTTTAGAATAATCTTTCTGTTGAGAGTTTACTAGCTTAGCTTGCGAGTTTAAAAACACAGGTAAATTGTTAAAGCCTTTTTCCTCCCACTGTTGTATTTTAGAGTTATAAGTTTGTATTAACTCGTTGTATTGATCCGCTTGCTCTTGACTAGCGCCAGCAGAGTAGAATTTAAATCTATCTATTTGAGTTTTAATATCTTCAACTTCTTCTCTTAGCGGTAATGCTTGAGACTCCCACTCTTTTTTAGCTTTCTCATAACTTTTATAGTTTTGATCTATGCTTTCTTTTTGCTCTTTAATTAAAAACTTTTGAGCTTCTAAACTCTCTGCTCCACTAGCGAACTTCGGACTAGCTACCATGTACTCTTGTACATCTTCTGAAACATTAAACAAACTGTTGCTATACACTTTGTCTTTAGTATTCATTTCAGCTTCGTTATAAATATCTTCTAACTGAGCCTCGTTCTGTACGTCTAAAGGTTTTATTTTTTTTGTTTCTAAATAACCTAAGTATTGATCATACTTTTTACCTAAAGTTTGTTTCAAGTATTTAGTATAGCTTTCATCTGACTCAAAAGTGGGTTCAAAAGACATAATTGGCCCCATCATTCCACCCATGTTTTTACTTACAGATGTTCTGTCTTTCCTACTCTTTACAGGTCCAAAGTAATTGTCAGCTTGAGCAGTTATTATATCTTGCTCTGGTATGTTATCAACTCTACCTTGTATTTCTTCAGTAGCCGTAACCGCTTGAGCTTTAAAGGTATCTATCTTATCTTGCTCTCTTTTCTTTCTAGCTGCTATTCTTTTTTCACTAGCTGATAGGGGTTTTTTTGGCTCAGGATCTTCTGATACCAAAGAAGTATCTACCTGCTTTAACTCCGTATTCTCGGATGCTTGCCCCGGATTTTTCGATGTTACAGTTGCATCCTTTTCCACAACATCTTTTGGCTTTTTTACTGGATCTACAGTTTCCTCTAACTTTTTAATACTATACTTTTTCAAGTAACTATCAAGAGACATGTTAGATTGCTCAGCTGCTGAAGTTACTTGCTCCAATGAGTATTGTTCACCTTCTAATTCAAACATAATTATTATTCTTTTGTTATTGGTAGATTACCTGTTTTTATCAACGTGTTTGGTCTAAATAATATTTCTTTACCGTCAATTAAAGCTTGTGCATCTTTAGGTTTAACACCACCAGCTATTAATAATATCTTTTTTATTTTTTCATGGCTATCTCCTGGTTTTATTTTTAGCTTACCTACTTTTATTTCTGAAGGCTTTTCATCTTCATCTGTAGCATACATAGGCACCACCTCTATACCTTCTGCATTAGCTAGGCTTTCAACTGATTCAAAAGTTAAGTTATCAGGTGTAAACCTACCGTCAAGGTATTCTACCATTTTTTTATAATCAGCTCTTTTTATAGCACCCTCTGTTACTTTATCAGGATCTTTTACTTTAGCTTTCTTGCTACCAATATTACTAAATAAAATTTCATCACCCTCAGACACTGTAGACGCAGGATTAAAAGCTTTCAAACGCTCAACATCTTCTGGGGTAGCTGCTCTACTACTGTATTTTTCTTCAAATTTCTTACTAATAGAATCATCTATTAATGAGTTTTTTATATAGTTTATTCTACCTTCAGGTGTAGGGTATTGTTTGTTAAATTCTTTAATAGTTGTACCGCTTTTACCCAACGCAAAGGTAAGGAAAGCTTGTTTCGATTCATCATCACCCTGCTCTATTGCACTAGCTTTACCTAGCATGATAGTGTTTAAACTCTCATTTTCCCTTATAGCCTTAACATCTATTAACTCTTCTTTATCTTCATAACCACCTTCAGTTATTTCAATTTGCCCAGTAAGTTTTTGGTTTATTGTACCTTTTTTATCCTCTATCCCTGCTTCTTGGTAAACATTAGAGTAATCTGGTAAGTCATGTATATCCACTATAAACTCGCCATCCCACTCATTTGCATCTCTCTTGAATGAAAACTTATAGTACTCTTTACCGCTTTCAACAACTTTCTCCATCCCCTTCTCCTGCTCTGGAGTTAGTTGATCTGAAAAAGTACCACCTTGTTTAAATTGATCTACAGGAACTAGCGTGGTAGCTTCTAAAAAGTTTTCACCATTTTTACCTTTTATTAATCTTCTAGACTCTTTAACGTCAGGATTAATCATTTTTTCCGTGTCTACAGCATAGTATGCTAGTTGGTTTTGTAGTCTTTCAAAGTTATTATTACCCTTGAACGACCAGCCACCAGGTGCAGCTAATAATTCATGTGACTTAGACTTTACATTATCTATACCGGATATAACTTTACCAAAACCATCAACAGCTTGAGCTTGGTACATTTTAGCACTGTCAACTATTTTGTTGTATTTTTCTTTTTCAATAACACTTAGATTACTATTTAAAGACAACTGTACTTGAGCATCAATAGCACCCATTTCCTTCCCATCACCGTTTAAGTCAATCATTGTTTGCTTCTTAAACTGCTCAGCTAAATTACCATCTTTCTTTTTAAGCGCGATGTAGCTATCTCTGAAATCACTCATGTAAGATTCTCTAGTAGCTGTTGTTAGCTTTTGCATTGCGGCGGCGTCTTTAGCGGCTTGAGCGGCTTGAGCTTGACCAGCTTTTTTCTTTGCATCACCAATACTCAATATTCCCTGTGCAACTTGCTGACCGAAATTAGCAATTGCTTTACCCCAAACGTCTGTAGATCTATCTACGATTATAGGTGGATTTCTATAACTCATGTTTATTTATTTATTTATTTATTAGCCAAAGATTGAACCGCTTCCAGACTGAGCCATTCCCTCAGCTGAAATTAAACTAGTACCTATACTCCCAATAGCTGAAAAACCTCCAGCTATAGCACTTGCTTTCGCTTGATTGGCTTGAGCTCGCTGCGCTTGCGCTTGTGATATCGCGCCAGCGGCTCGATCTAAATCAGCGTTTGTTCTGTTTTCTTGAGCACCAAACTCAAATTGTTTTCCAGCGGCATCAGCAGCTTGCACTCTTTGACCTTCGGATATAGCAATGCTTTGTAAGCGTTGTTGCTCTGACATTTTTTGAGACTGAAGCTGTTGTTCGCCTTGAGCTCTTAATTTTTCGTTTTGAGCTTCTTGAGCCTCTATGCTCGCTGCTACTCCTTTTTTAGATGATAAAGCAGCTTGAGCTAAAGCTGTTGCGCCACCAGCACTTGCCCCGGTTGCTCTAATAGTGTCGAGTGTATTAGCTAAAGCTATATCGGCTTGTTCTATTTGTATTTCAGCAGCTTGCGTTGCAACACCTAAGCTAGCGAAAGGATTTGATAGTTGATCTGAAAGATCAGTAGCTAGGCCAGATAAATCAGTTGTTGACTCATATGGGTTTATAATTGTCTGTCTACTTCTCTTTAGTCGATTCAACTCTGCTTGAGCAGCTCTCTGTGCATTTCCAGCCCTCCTTGCCTCTTTAGAAGCTGCGCTAGCTCCGACCGCTGCTCCGATACCTGATATTAATGCGCCTCCCGCCGCTAATGCTGTTACTAATCCCATATTATATTGTTTTTACTATTTCATAAGACGGATCAGAATCAGCTGTCCACCCTAATTTTTTATGTGTTTCTATCAAATGTTTATTTCTACCTATACTGAACATGTACTTTTTACCAGATTCTTTACATACGTTTTCTGCTGTAGCTATTAACAGCTCTATGGCTTTTTTACGATCTCCATCTCTGTAATCTGGATTTGAAACGATCCATTCAAGTAACACAGCATCGGAATTTGTAAAATAAAGGAAACCAGCTACAATTGGCTGATTATCTTTTTCAACCATCAAGCCACCTGTACCATTGTTTGGTAGAAAGCTTTTAGGTGGATTCTGCCATTTAGGCCATTGTTCCCACCAATAACAAAGAGTTTCCCAGTCGCTATCAGTAAGTTTACGTACATTTAATTTCATTTAATTTAATTTAATATGATGACTCCACATACTCAGTGGAAACAGCAAATAGTTCTTTTTTACCAACTAAGTTGTTGTCAACACTCATTTTAATGGTAGCAAAGAAACCTTTAATACCTGAGCTAGATTGACCCCATGTAACCTCACCTGCTCTAGACACGCTGTTATTTATAAGGTTAGCAAAGTACTTACCTTCTTTAACTTTGAAATTGTTACGTAGTAATTGATTTTCTAAAGCTTGTAAGTTCGATGCCTCTGTAAGTATATTTATAGACCTAGATATAGGTAATGCACTGTCTGACGAAGTAGCCATTGAATCCATTTCCCAGTCTATACTACCTTCGTAGTTTACTGTTTTAAAGTTTTTAACTAATGATTGATTAGCATTAAACACAAAATCTACAGATGATGGATATGTTGTGCCGTAAAATACTCCTCTTCTAAGTTGACTATCAAAAGTATAATGTTGCCAGATCTTACCGTTCTTAGTAGAATAAAACGCTGTATTCAAGCTAAACATGAAACCAGGCTCAAAACTCAAGAAACTTGTCCAACCATTCACACTTTCGTCAAAATTTAAGGTTTTATAACCCTCGTTTCCTCCGTTAGTCTTTTGTATTGATACTATATAGTTTTTGTTATGTATATCCCAAGATCCAATAACATCGTCTGATGAATTTAAAGTACCTAGGTTGTCTCTAAAGAAATCTTGCATACCATAAGACGATATCTCTGTTAAACCATCCATAGACAATCTTAAAACAGCGTTTCTCTTTCTATCTGTAAAGTATTTTCTATATCCGTAAACAGCGAAAGATTCTGGGTTATCACTTATACCGTACTTACCAGCGTAAGGTACTATCTCACCAATGACTTGAGATGAGGATGTTATAGCTCTATTTCCTTCTGCAGAGTATATAGCGTCTTTATCTATTAAAGCTCTACTTACCTTGTCTTCTTGTAATAGTATTAGGTTAGAATCTTCAGCATAAAGTTTTTGTATTGATCCATTTGCAGGGTCTGCTGATCTTGTTATATCTTCACCTACTGAAAATACGTTGGTTCTATTAACACCAGTTCTAGAATTAAATACACCAGAGTATATTATAGAATTAAACCTATGTTGTTGTTGATTATCCTCTTCAACTAAGTAAGCTTTTACTCCAAAATCTACAGAAGTATTATTATAACCACCTCGTATTCTAGCTTCTTCAATATACCAATCTTTGTTTGGTTCCGTTACACTAGAAACGTAAGCGCCTGGTACTAAGTTTTCTACAACTGCATTACCAGCGTCAACTATTGACTTCATCTTCTTTATCCAGAAAGAGTTAAAATATTTTACTTCTAAAGTTGCTGACATAGTTTTATTATCACTTATTTTATTAACATATTACATTAATAGTCTTGATTGTAGTACACTCTATACCTAAGGCCTTGGTAAGTACCGCTAGTAGAGCAAGGCTCTCTTTTAAGTGAACCAGTACCTGAACCTTGAAAAGGATCAATGAAACCTACCCTAGTTCTACCAGTGTTTGGGTCATCTACTACACTTTCAAATCTAGAAGCGTATTGAAGAGCTATGTCAGATCCGTTAGCGGTGGAAGAATCAGGTATGTAATCATAAGCAGTAAGATAAACTGATGTAGCGCCAGGACGTGTACCAGTAGTTAAAGACGTGTCTGAGAAAAGTTGCTCTATAACATGCGAATAAGGAGTTCTAGCGTAACCGGTTTGATTTAAAACAAAAGCACAGGCAGTTGAAAGACCACTAGAAGAACCACTCGCTGCTGAATACTGAAAATAATCAGCGTCTCTACCAGTACCACTTATTAAATTGGTACTTTTAACTGGAACACATGTAGGGTAGTTAGCATCACTAGCGTTTATCCAGCAATCAGTTACACCTGTACCTATTCTATAACCTCTACACTCTATAAAGTATTCTCCTTTCTGTGTTAAAGCTATAGGTATGTGTATTTGAGAATTTGTACCAAGACTAATATTTGTACAAGAAAATCTACTACTACCATCAGCTATCCAACCAGCACCTACACCAATAGTACCGTTGTTTGAATTTAAATCAACAGCATTAGTACTTACAACACCTTGCGTGCTCCAAGTGCTACCACTGTTAGCTCTCTTCCATATTCTCCATCTAAATAAAGCTTTACAATTAACGCCACTAGTTTTCCTAGCTTGAACCATCAAATCAAACAATACCGTACCAGATTGTAAACCATCTGAGGATAGACTTTGAACATTAGTTGAAGTCTGTGTAAATCCAGGTGGTACCCCACCTGAAGCTGAACCAAATCTCCAACCAAATGAAGATTCAGTTTGTGAAAATACTTGACCTCTTTGCCCACCGGTGGTAGCACTTATTTGACAACTAGTTGATAAGTTACAAGCAGCAGGTACAACCCTTATAGGTTGATCGTATATTATACTTGTCAATGTTCCAGTGGTTTCAACACCTTGAGAAGTATATCCTCCGTTTGTTTGATAACTATCTAGAGCATCTTTTACTTTTAATTGACATTCGTAATAACCTTCAAGCGCTAGAGTTCCCCAAGAAATATCTCCTAGTTGTGAGTTTATTAAAATAGTAGAAAAAGGCATTCCAAAAGCAGTTAAAGGAGGAGGAGTAGATTCCAGGAACACACCTGTTTGTTGCCCGAAGTTGCTTACACTAAGAGATCCATTAGCTGGTAGCCCAACATTACCAATTGAAAAACTAGCATTAGGATCGAGAGCTTCGTAAAGCGTTGTAGTAAGCAACGGTAAAACTTGCGCTGACGGCGTTAGAGTTGGTGGAGTTGTGGACGAAAGAAAAGGCTCTACGTTAGTTAATGAACCTGTAAAAGGTATAGAAATTACATTGTTATCAACATCCACAATACTTATAGAAAAATAATAAGTATCTGTAGTTGCAAAGAATTTAGAAAAGTAGGTGAAGTAGTTATTCTTTATTTTAATTCTATAAGACCCAAAATTAGGGTCACCTACAGTCTGATTGAGTTCTGCTTCGAAGAAGTTTAAATTATTTGCTGGGCTATTATTATCAGTAACTGTTAAGCTACTAAATGTAGTATTTGTCAACGAAGCTCCCTCTGGTGAAAGTGGATAGAACGCATCTGTAATGTAAGGAGAGTCTGAAGCCCCTGTAGTAGTTCCAGAGCCATTAGGGTTTTGATTCTCTTTAAATAAAAACCCAACAGGTGTAATACCTATAGGAGCGTTTGAACCAGTTAATATATCTTCGTTTAAGTCAGATATTAAACCAGTAGTAGTTGTTTCCCAGAATATATCTAATAAAGAGTTTACTGGTTCTGTTTCGTATACCGCTAAAAAAGGCAACATAGTCCCTGCTGTAACACCTATGGATTGAGATAAAGTAGATATTCTAGCTATTAAAGGATTTGTATCTAATTGATAAAAATTATCAACAGATGCTACCTCAGCGTAGTCCATATTTAAATCAGTAGCTGTAGCTATAGTCGATGCTGTGTCGGTAGAAGAGCCTGGAAAATACTGTATATTAGACGTCGCAGAATTATTTTGAACTCTACCAAACAATTGCACAGAGCTTCTATACTGTTTTTGATCTGGACCAACTTCAGATAAATCTCTAGGTATTTTATTTATGTTATCGTTTAATAAAACAACATGTGCTGTTAAACCATCTTCGCTAGGAGGATAAGGGGAAGTACCACCATGAGTTGGGTAACCATCCAGTATTCCAGGTAAGTAACAGTTGTAGTATTCTTGTTCTGTTTGTTTTACAACAACTTTATAAGAGTACCAACCAACTTGGTTTATCGTGTAAGCAAATTTTATGTCATTACTCAGATTATCTTTATTTAAGTAATTGCTACTTATAGCGCCATCTGCACCAACTGTGTAAGTTCCAGCGTTGATAGATATAGATGTAACTTTTACGTAGTCTCTATATTCTCCCCTCAAATAATCTCCAATCCTAGGAACACTAGCGTTGTCTGGGTTTGAAGAGTCTAAAGTAAAATTTAATTCGTTTTGAGAACTAGTAGTAAAAGAAGCGGAGTTGATAGAAAAACCTATACCAGAAGAAGAAGTGTCTTGGTATTGTATAGCGTAAAGACCAGCTTGACTTATACTGTTAGTATCGTTAACACCGTTTGATATCTTGTTTTGTACAACAACTTTTATAGCATCACCAAACCAGTTTTTAATTTCTGGTTGATTAGATCCATCATAATACTGGTTGTAAATAGTCGATCCACCTTTAAATTCACTAGTTCCAGTATCTATACCTGTTAAGTCTACTGGAGATAATATAACAGGAGTTTGTCTACCAAATTTATCACACAAAATAAAACCAACTTGATAGTTTCTATTCTGTTTTAATGTATGATTAGGGTATTCTACCCAAGAATCAAAATTTACAGTTTCTTTCGCAAAAGAACCAACATAATAGTCAATTGAATTGGGTGAGGAATATCTGTCGTAGAAATTACCATACATAACTCTATTACCTGAAGTCTCTTGAGCTAAAGCCCTAATAGGTACTTTATCGTATACTCTAGTTGTTTCAAACTCAGGTAGTGTTTTATATGGTTTCCTTGACTGATATTGGTAAGAATACACGTTTGTTTGTAAATCTGATGACAATATAGTGTTAACAGGTAGTGTTTCTAAAACCTTTACAGATAAAGCATCAGACTCTTTATATAGAACATCTAAATGCGTTATCTTGTATTGAGTGTCTAGGTTTGTGCCTTTAGAAGGTAGAGGTATCAATAACTCCATGTTATTCATTTCGTTCTCCATAAACTCCAATATAGTAGATCTATACGAAGCGTCTTCGTCACCTTCTCTAAAGTAACCCTTCTTTTTAGGTACATAAGCTATTTGAGTAAAAGGAGCCATTAAAGAATGTTCTCCGTCGTCAAACTTAAATCTATAAGAAAATCTAACATACCTAGCCTCTAATAGATCAGGATCACCTGGCCACCCAAGCGCAGGATCTTCTTTGGTCATTGTTGATTTTAAAAAAGTAATAGTAGCATTATCACTAATAGTAGCATTGTAGGGAACAAGAACTGTAGTAGCGCCAACTTGAGTAGATAGGGTAACAGTGTTGCTTGTCTTACTATCAACGGTAACAAAGTTTGAGCCATTTATAGCGGTTGTACCACTTGCGTTTTTAGCTACAACTA
>Ga0209533_1002484_pt1 | contig 16751 bp, 17 predicted proteins | sample COG_04_FD_184748 | JGI IMG/M metagenome (GOLD analysis project Ga0209533, IMG submission 184748) | Pelagic Microbial community sample from North Sea - COGITO 998_met_04 (SPAdes) (version 2) | ecosystem: Environmental > Aquatic > Marine > Neritic zone/Coastal water | place: Helgoland, sampling...
TGCCCTTGGGGGTGTCGAGGAGTTGGACATCTCACGCTGCACCGGCGTCACCGACGTGTCCATGCTCGGGAGAGTGAAGAAGTTGTTTCTCAGTGGCTGCACTGGCTCCACCGACGTGTCTGCCCTTGGGGGTGTCGAGGAGTTGGACATCTCACGCTGCACCGGCGTCACCGACGTGTCCATGCTCGGGAGAGTGAAGAAGTTGTTTCTCATTGGCTGCACTGGCGCCACCGACGTGTCGGCACTTGGGGGTGTCGAGGAGTTGAACATCTCACGCTGCACCGGCGTCACCGACGTGTCCATGCTCGGGAGAGTGAAGAAGTTGTTTCTCATTGGCTGCACTGGCGCCACCGACGTGTCTGCCCTTGGGGGTGTCGAGGAGTTGGACATCTCACGCTGCACCGGCGTCATCGACGTGTCTGCCCTCGGGAGAGTCAAGAAGTTGTTTCTCAGTGGCTGCACTGGCGTCACCGACGTGTCGGCACTTGGAGGTGTCGAGGAGTTGGACATCTCACGCTGCACCGGCGTCATCGACGTGTCTGCCCTCGGGAGAGTCAAGAAGTTGTTTCTCATTGGCTGCACTGGCGTCACCGACGTGTCGGCACTTGGAGGTGTCGAGGAGTTGGACCTCCGGGGCTGCCCGAACATCGTCACCGGTATGTTTGCCCTTGAAGGCGTCAAGAATCTATACACCTAGAACTGGATTATAGCCATTGTAGCTTCTTTTGGGGTGGTGGGAGTGCGGGACTGGATGTTCTGGACAGAGAGAGGACACTCTGGTCACTTGTGTATTGCCTGGTGCCTGCTTTTCCCCTCCCTTCAGGGACACAAGACTGGGTGACTCACCACAACTGTGTTCCTTTTGTTGTGGGGGTGTATACTGGTGCTCATCGTGTCTTCACCCTTGTCCACAGCATCTAGTCCCACACTCCCCTCTCCTGCTTCTCCACTCCACCACACACATTCCCCCATCTCGAGTTCCATGTCTCTCATTCCAGAGGTGCCGGATCGTGGCTTTTTGGGCCGCCACCCGCACGCCCAGATCCGTGCATTGCGGGAGAGCCTGCCCGCCGTCACGTTTGACATGAGCACGTGTACCTTTGCGTACGAGACCAGCCCGCGACCCGAGGAGAAACGTGCCGCCGTGAAAGCGTACACTGATTTTGTCAAGGATCTGAAGGCGACTGGCGCCGTCCCGCGGTGCTGCGTGTGTAACAAGAACGTCGACATTGACGGCCCCGGTCCGTCTTACAACATTTCACTCTGCTGCGGGGCTTGCACGCACCCAAAATGCCTAATTGACTACCACGCGGACGGGAAACGTGGCGATTGCCCCGGGTGCAAGAACGGGGGAACGTTCGCCACGTTGTAAGGCTTAAACTGGGGTGGTGGTGACGGGGGATCGCACACAATGTATCACGTGTTTCGTATTGTACACGGTACCACCCGTGATGCTGCTGTTCTCGGGGGGGAAGTCATTCAGAACATCACCGTCGTTTCAGTTGGCGACGACGACTGCATCCTCGTGGCCTCTCCCGGCGTCGCGCTCAGTGTGTGCACAAACGGTCGCGGTCGTCGCCACGCCCGGCGGGTCACCGAGGTCGTCTCCACGCTGGTATCGGGCGGTGTGTCGATGAGGACCTTCCAGTGGAACTGGCCGCCAATACAGAACCGTTCTCGGTGGTTGAGCCGGATCGCGGCGGTGGACCACTCCAGCTTGACCCAGTCTCTTCCCCCCGGCACCAGTCTCCAGAGCGGGTTCGTCGGGGGAACGACTCCGGCGCCGCGTTTGGAGTAGATGGCGAGGTAGAACCCGTCTGTCGACACGGGGCCACCCTCTCCCAGGCACTCGCCGGCCTTCACGAAGCAGATCACGGCGTGTGCCCTTTTCGACGACAGGAGGGCAGTCATGCCTTCGTCCGGGTGCACGAAGCACCGTGCCCCACTCGGTGCGCCAATCCTCTGCCTCCAGTTTGGAGACCGAAACTGCTTGGAGCGCCCGATGTACAGTGGCTCCCCGGGGACAACCGTCTTGTGTTGGTACGTCGCACGGGTCGTGCCTTCTCTATCCGTGAGCTTGAAGCTGATCCTCAGTTTGGGAACCACCGCCGCGACGGCATGCGGCATCGTCGGGGGAAGCGTCGGTGGAGCCACTGGTGGGGTGGCAGCAACCATCGTTGGCGACTGACTGGTGACGGCGTTCCACCCAGGGCGTGCTTCGGTCTTGCTTTCTTCCACGCCACCAATCTCTGACAGCGTTGGCGGCGGCGATGACGTGTCTCCGGTGACAACCGTCGTCATCGACGACGGGTCCGTCGGCGCGACGATGGTCCACTCTCCCATGGTGGTGGGTGACGCAGGCGCAGGCGCAGGCGCAGGCGCAGGCGCAGGCGCAGGCGCAGGTGCAGGCGCAGGCGCAGCGGGTGTTGGGTATGGGATGATGAGAGGGGGTTGCGTTCGGGTGGACGACTCAAGCATCTGGCGATTGATTCCGACGGAGTCTGCCTCCATGATCGCGCGTCTCTGGTCTGTCTTGGCGCTCTGCAGAAGCGTGCCAAGCTCCGTGGTGTTCAGTCCGGCGTTGCGTGCATGTGTGATGGTCTGCTGTATGCAGAAGACTTTCACGTTGGCATCGATGGCCTTCTTGAGCGCCGCCGCCCGCTCCACAACCCCGCCGGTGCATGACCTCCTGTGCACCACCAGTTCGGTCTGGCTTTGGCATGTGTGTGCACACGTTGGGCATGGGATTGACGGCCGCGTGGAGCGCAGGGTGGCTTCGCCGACCGGGTGGGCGTCGCCTGGCACAGTCGATTCCCCGATGAGCGTTCTGGTAAACGCGGAGTCTGGGTCCGGTGGTGACATCGGAAGTGTGGACGGGGGCAACGACATTGGAAAGGGGAGAGGAGGGAGAAGAGGAAGTGGAGACAATCGACACAACAATTTGGTGCCACAACAATTTGGTGCCACAACAAAATACCCGACCCGATTTGGGTGACCGCGCCCCCAACGTCTCACAGCACAGACCTGGTGGGCTCATTGTGGTCCCTGTATATAATTAATATACATCTATGACTTGGATGGACTGTTTGATGGTGGACCAACACAACCTGATGATGCTAACAGACCCGAGTATTTCTGTCCAAATGCCCAAACCAAGCCTCGATCCAATGTCGTGGAATCGGGTGGCACAACACTTGCGACGCGCAGCTGGTGGGCTCATGGTGCTTTTTTAATGTGATAAACATGTGTTGCGGTGCCAGATGTGCCGTCCGGGATGTTCTGGGGTGACGTCTGGGCAGGAGGAGGTCTCCCTCCCAGACCTCCTGGGCACGAGACCACAACAACGAATCCCACAACAAATGTTTGGAATGCACACAAAACGACGTGAAGTCCAGACTTTTGGGCGCCACTGTCGACGCCTCGGTCCTTTTGTTGGGTTTGTATAGGGGACGTGGCTGATAGCGGGAAGCAGGTTCACCCCCGTCTCATCGTTGTCATGCTTCGGAGGGTGATCCATGTCGTCGTCGCCACGTTTCAATTCGTTGTCTGTGCATACGGCTTGAAGTCTGCATGGAAGGCGTGGCGGCACGCGGCCTCGGTGATCGGTATTTCTAGCCGCGTCGCCGAACTCCAGTATGCTACGCGGGCTAACCTCTGGGACGCCGCAACACAGCTCGGCGCTTCCAGGCCACTCCTGCAGTCTGCCCTTGTCGCGCTTGCCGGCGTTCTGCTGTGTGAGTTTATCAAGACGCACCGCCGGTATGCGATTCAGATGATCATCATGCTACCGACGAAGCTCCAGTACGCCATTGGCTGGCTTGGCATCGTCTTCTCGGCGACACACATCCTCCACGCGCTGGGAGGGTTGGTCTCCATCTACGCCACAGAAGACGTCGACCCGTGGTCCGTCGCCTACGTCAACCTCGACATACGCGCACATCTCGATACGATTGCCAGCCTTGACGGCGCTGTTCCCGACTTCGACCAGACCAAGAGGATGAGCACAAGTGTCTGGCTTCAATTCGCCGGTGTGGATGCCGGGATTGTCGCCTTCGTCGCCTGCCTCCTGACAGCCCTCTTTGCTATTGCGGTGATCAACGTCGGCGCGTCCATCATCGTTTTCCGTACCAAATCACGGACGGCGTGAATTAGACACTGTGTTAAGGACTGGATGCCCATTTATTTTCCACGTTGGAGGGTGTATGGTTTTACTATTTTCTTGTCACTTGGTGACGTGTTAGAGTCCAGTCTCCGGGGTGTCACTTTGGAGCTGGGTGTCCGTCTGTCTCTTTGATGATGATAAAGGGACCAACGTCGTTGACGAGTTTATCCTTTGACAGGAAGAACACGCGTAATGCTATGACAATGTCCTTCCTGTCGCCGATCTGCATGAACTCGAGCCCGAGATATGGCTTCTCTGTCACCGTGTCCCTGACAGCGGCTTCGTTGGTGCAAGGAATGTCGACCACGATGTGTAGCTCCCCCGTGTCGGTGTTAAGTGTTGCTTCAACGACTGTCCCAACCCGCTCGTGCCTCACTGTATCGAAGGATTGCGTTAGTGGGCGCCCAAGGAAGGAGCTACGGAGGCCTTCGAGTGCCTCTCTTGGTGGATTTGTTGATCCACCGACCCATGTCTCGGGGCTGTAGATGAGCGATTTGATACTCATCCGTGTGTGTCTGGGAACCTTGAGTCGTTGTGCATGTTGGCATCCATATCCATGTGTATACACATAACCGTTCGTCGCCTCTGCGCTCGGGGATGTGGAGACACCGTGTTAAGGACTGGATACCCAATTATTCTCCTGCTGGGTGTATACATGGATCAGAATCTCGAGCCAAGCTCACTATTCCAACCACGATGACGGAACCCCCGACGAAGCGTGTCCGGGTGACCGGTGATACCGACCAGAGAAAAGAGGTCGACGATCTGCTTGCTTCCTTTAAGGCGGCACAGGCAGCAGTCGACACAGGCAAGGAGGAGCTGGACGCAGCCGAGGCGAGAATCCGTCGCGCTATGTCTGACGCCAAGCATGCACGCGAGAACATCGTCGACCTCAAGAAGGCTTCCAAGAAGGCAAAGAGAGCTTTGTGCAACAAGGCGAGCGTTATCGCGGCCAACGTGTTTGTGACGGGTGGTGAGACGGGACGTGTGAGACGCGGATCCGAAGGAGACATTGTTGGGATAAACGCCGTCATGGTGGAGTGCGAGCGAAGGGTGCTGGCTTCCTGGACACCAGACGACTTCGACACCGCAATCTTACGCGAGGTCCGCGATGCGTCAGTCGACTTGACCAGGATCTGGATATCGGACAGAGTACGACACGCCGTTACGCCCGAGGAGCTCGAGGACCTGATTCAGGACCGCCTCGAAGAGCTGGACACTGCTTACATTGAGAAGAAGCTCTCCCCGGACACGGTGACTGCTCAGGAGGTTGTGTGTGAAGGAGACGAGGATGACGAAGGCTGGGGCGAGGACACACTCGTCAAGCTTCTGGTAAACGAACAGATCGTGTTCCACGTTCCACCCGAAGACCTCGCTCCGTTCTTTAAGGATGACCCGCCCCCAACCATGTCGTTCGAGGAGGTGCTTGAGATCAACCCAGAGATGAAGCGGGCGCCCGGCGACTCTTTGACGTACCACTAATGTTATTTCTTTGGAACATCGCTTCTGTCACCGTCAACCAAACAACACTGTGTGTATAAGACTGCCGTCTTCACCGAGTGGGCGTGACTCGTCCACGATGACTGACGTCCACAAAGCCACGCACGAGTCGCCACCGACCCCCCACCGGATCGTCCGCGTTATCAGCAGCAGCCCGACACCCGGATCTCCGCCCCGGTACACGATTGTTCTTCGGAGGATCCACGCGGCGTCCCCAGTGGCGGTGGAGGCGGCAGACGTGTCCAGTGGCAGCAGAAGCCCAGAGTCGGACGCGGCACTCGCTTTGCTGGAGATGCGGTCGTCCCCGGTCCCGGACAGCACCGCCTTGACATCGTGAAGGGCCGAAGACGAATAAGAAGGACAAATCTCGTATTTTTTTGTTTGAAGCTATGAAGCAGACTGGCGACTGTCTTCCCAGACCTGCACCCTGTCGGCCAGCCCCCCCGACGCGGTGTCCTTGTCCCTTGCACAGTCCATCACAGGCACGCCTCCAATCGTCCCCAGTGTGTGCAGTTCGTCGTACATGTCGGCGGACGCGCAGCACCACGGCTCGGGCCCTGTCAGTTCACGAAACATGGTCATTGGCATCTGTGGGGCCATCAGTGCATGCATCCTTGTCTCGAGTGTGGCGGCAACGGACGGCGGGAGACAGTCTCTGCACGACAACAGGGACTTGATCTGCATCGGATCTGCAGCGGCGTTGGACGGTCCGTCCTCGTTGCCGTTTCTGTACTGTTCCGTGTCGAGGTGGCCGCGGAGCGCCGCCACCCACAGGTCGGCGTACCAGGTCTGTGTCGGCTTGGCGTCGAGCATGAATCCGGTGAGTGTGTCGATTGTGTCGGCGCGGATGTTCTCGACGATCATCACCTCGAGCAGCGCGTACGCGCCACTTGTGTGTGCCATGTTCAGGAACACGCGTGCCATGAACCCAGAGAGGGTGAGCGACGTCACGAGCTTGGGGTGGCGCTCGAACCGCGTTTCTGCCTCCTGTAACTTGTTGACCAGGGCCGTCAGTGCGGGCGGGTGTTCATCATCCTTCGTCGGGACCCGAAGCACACCGGCCATTGCCAGCTCAACAAGAACCGACGTCGGTTCCTCACATGTGAGAAGGCGGCAGACGACATCGTCTGCAGGCGCCCAGGTCTTTGAGTCAGACATTGTCGGGTGTCAGGAATGTATGGCGGTGTGCGTGATGTGTGTATACACCCGTTTTCCTCGCCTGAGTTTTGGCACTCAGGTGATGTGCGTTCCAATTCCCACCCAAATGACAATCTGTATACACCAGGAGGGTGGGGGGTCACGCGTTGTGCCCAGGTAGCATGTCTGTGTCGTTGCTTCGCCCGAAGGAGTGCCCGACCGCCTCCGTTTGGGCATTTCTTTTCCCCCGTTTGTCGTGCGTGTCGTCGCGGCATCCAGTATACACTTCCCCGACACGGATGATGAAATGTATTGTGTGCTTGTCTGTGTCTTCCGACTACGGCGAGCCATGAGATGGTGGCTGGAGCATGCCACTTGCGCCATCGATAACGCCGAAGAGGTGTCTCTTGAGAGAGTGGGCGACGTACTCTGCATCTGCGTCGGCGGCGTTTCCCTCCGACAGGACCAATCGACGAACACTGCTGGTGATGTTGAGTGGGACGCTCATAAGGGTTTTCAGGGTGCTCTTCTCTCTCTCCAGGTGGAGCGACGCGCGCTTGACACCGCGCTCCATGTCTTCTAGCACCTTCTTTGCCGCGTTGTACTTGTTCTCGGCTGCCACCTTTGCCAGTGTTGCGGTCAGCACCCGGCTCTCCATTTGGGCAATCGAGGGTCGCTCTGCCATGGTCACGACGACGTGCGTGTGGCTGTGTGTGTCGTTCGCACACAATGTGACACGAGAAGGTGCATATACTGCAGCACGGACTCCGTGCATTTAAGGGACATGTGTTGTTGTGTTGTGTTGTTGTGCAGCCAACACGTGCTACCCCGTGTCCTAACACAACACAATAACATGGTTGTGTTGCTGTGCAGCCAACACGTGCTGGTTCCACTCAACACAACGCAACAAGCGCGGAAATTCGTTGTGTTGGAGACACCGGCACGCACATACTGCTGTGTGGTATGTGCGTGCCACTGGTTCCGGCTCGTGTATAGAGGCACGTCGTGTATTTCGTTTTCGTCCAAGACTTATTCTTTTTTTGTTGGTTGTTGCGTGCAATGATGGAGTCGATGTCGTACGAGGACACGGCCACCCGGCCCCCGACGGGTGTCGACATCATGGAGTACGCGGCGTCTGTGTTCAACGAGTTCTTGGGTGGCGACGACGGCGACGACAGCGACGACGACGACGACTGGGTGCACCACGTCGTTCGCGACCTCCGAGACTTGGAGCGGCGCTTTGGGTTGACGGTGAGCGCCGCCACATCGCCCGTCCGCCGAATGGACATTGTGTCGGTGGACGTCCAGTCGTCACCTGACCCAGACGACGTGTGTGTGGAGACGACAACGACGGGTCTCGCGGTGACGCTGGAAGGCGCCCCGGTCCTGCTGCTTGTCCCGCACGCCGGCGTGCTGCACCACGTGTTCCTCACTCCGTCGGTGTCGCACGAGTCGGTGTTCTCGTGGTACCCGCTTGGCGGCTCCAGTCGTCGGCGTCCGCAGCGAGGCGAGAGTGACGGGTTCGTGTTCCGGGGCTTTCTTTCCCCTGGGGTGGACATCGACACAACGACGGGGGGCATGCCTGTGTGTGTCCGCCTGGCGGCCCCCCTGCCACCCCTGGACGCCCCCCTCTCCGCCGTCCGGGACTTGGGCGACGTCGTCGAGTCGTACGCGCACTTCACCGTGAACCGGTTCATGGAGGGCCGCATCGTCATCCTGGACGTCCTGCTTGGCAACACGCTGTGTCTGCTGGCCGGTGCCCACCTCGCCGCGACGCACACCGCCGCGCGCATCCTGGACTCCCTCATCGCCGCGTCCCCCGAGCAGTTGTTCGTCCACTCCGTCGGGTCCCCCTCCGTGTTTTCTCTGGACGACGTCGCCGTTCTCCAGACCGACCCCAAGACGGTGGAGTTGGTCCTGTCGACGAACCACGCCCCGCCTGGAGGTAGCCGCGTGAGTGTCGCCGTTGTCCGTGCCGAAGAAGGGAGCAGCAGTGGTGTACGCGGGGCGTGGTCCATTACGTGGCGAGACGGGTTGGTCTCGCACGACGCCAGTGACGACGACGGGGTTGTTTTGACGGAGAGTCCTCCACCCCCGTTCCCTAAATTTAGTGGCGACGAGATGTGGAAGAACCTGTTTGGCACGCCTCTTCTGGCGGTGTGGACCCCAGGCGTCCCGTCGTCGTTCGTGGACCCTCCTCCCGGCGCCCTGTTGGCAAAGACGGTGGACCCGCCGTCGGGCACACCAGCGGCCGATCTGTCGCTGCGCGTCTCGACTGCATGCGTCACGTTCCTTCTGGCATGGGACCCGCCGGTTATGAGTGACAGCATGGACAGGTTTCTCCCCGAGGTGTCGACGCTGTCCCGGCCGTTCATCCGTGACTGTCGGTCCTTTCGGCTGGTCAGCAAGCTGCTCGTCGCGCGATCGAAGGACGTCGGCACGCCGGCCTCACCGGGAGGAGACGACGGCATCGACCTCGAACTGAGCAAGGTCGGTCCAACGTGGCCGACGTACGGCAGCATCAGTCGACTCGCCACCGCGCCGCTTGGGATGCTGGACGGTGTCAAGGACAAGGCCGAGCTGGCACGGGTGGTGGACCGCACACACTCAACAGTGGCGCTCATGGCCAGCAGTCCGTCAGTGGGGGCGCAGGGTGTTTCTCCCGACTCTCCCACCTCCATTTCGTCGTTCGACGCCGACCCGGCGCTCCCGGTGTGTGAGTTCCGCCTGTGGTGCATCCCGCCTGAGCTTGCCGGTGCCACCACCGAGTGCTTCACGTCACCGGAGACGGTGGGTATCTTGACGGCGTCGGGTGTGTGGAGCACGGCGATGGACTATCTTGAGTCGATGGCGGCGGCGACGACGACGACGCGTGTCGCCCCGACGTTTGCCGAGCGTCGTGCACTGTCGTCCATTGTCCGCGTGGCGCTGCTTCACGGGTCAGACGGTGTGTCTCTCCGGTCACTGCGCGACTTTGTCACCGCCCGTCGGGGCTACTTCGACCTGGCCTTTTCTCCGCGCCGCCGTGGACCCGGCGCCATCCCGGACGTGGTTCGTCTGTCGTCGTCGTCGTCAGAGGCCACGGACAGGGGCGAGGACGACGCCGTCCAGCCCCCCGACGCGTCGTTTCTTCCCTTTACAGTCGGTGACGCGGTCCTTGAGCACTCCCCGGCCTGCGGCTTCGTGACTCTCTCGTGGCGCGACGACGCCAGTGCCCCGCCACCAGCCGCCGCTTCGTGGTTGCCGTCCACCGTGACCGTCCGCATCGGCGCCGACCTTGACCCGCTGCAGGTGGACATGTACGACCAGTTCTCGTCTGTGAGCAAGCTGGCGTACATGCGCCCGCTCGGCGGACCGGCGACGTCGGTCCCTGGGCGAGTCGTCCTTGGCGACGGTGTAGGGTGGACGGCATGGTCCCCTCGCACTGCGTACCGTCTCAACTTTGGCACGGTGTCCACCACCGGCGACGCGGGCGCCATGACGCGGGTGTGTCGGTCTGCCTACAAGCGCGGCGCCCGCCCGTTTTCGACACTCAGTGACGTGTTGCTGAAATCGGAATTGGTCGACCCCGCCACACTGTTCTCGTCGGCCGTGGCCGCCGGCCGTGACATGGCCGAGTTGACGGCTACGGCGTCCGACGACTCCCGAGTGCCGTCTGGAGGAGCCTGGGACCCGAAAAGCGCCACCGATTGCGCGACGCACGTCGCCCGGGCGCTCGCCGCCGTGTTCGTCGACATGGACTTGGTGACTCCGCCGACGATTATGTGTCTGGACATGGCGGTGGGCAGCGGTGGTAGCCGGCGCCCCATGGGGTACAAACTGGGCACCCTCCCCATCATGTCCCTCATCTCTGCGTGTCGACTTGTCGTCGCGTTTTCTGTGACGACCGACGCGCTCAAGTGGTGGCTTGTCCCCATGTCTGACTGTCCGCCGAGCACAGACTCGAGTCTCGACAGACACACCCAGGCCCCGTCTCCGTTGTTCATGTTCTGGGGCGACAACGACCCCGCCGGCCCTCCCACTATTATCGACGTGTCGTCGTCGTGGGCCGTCCCGGCAGACGTGATGGCGATCGCCGACATCCTGGCCCCCGTCCTGGAGAACGAAGAGTCGATTGCGGGCATCGCCGACCTCGTCGCGTCTGCCCGTACGGCTCGGTCGAGCAAGGCGTCTCGTTCCCTCTCCGACGGCATTGCCCGGCGGCGTCGACGGCGGGTTGCCACGGTCCCTGACGGCCCGCCATTGCCACCACTTCCGCAAGTTTGGACGTGGGGCGACGATGACGACGGCGGCGGCATGCCGTCAAACGTTGACGACGACGGAGCGGGTGTCGTTCCGGTGACAGCGTCCCAGATTGGGATCGCAGTGGCGTCTTTTCTCTCAGGTGTGTGTGTGAAGGGCGAGGCGTAACAACACACTTCCCACAACACCAAAACACCATTTTATGGGTTTTCTGTGGTCAACACGTGTTAGGTATGGTTGTGATCAACACAATAATGTCTGTGGTCAACACGTGTTGACTCCCAAGTTTTGCAACGTTTGGCGTGTCTGTGGTTTTCGAGCGCCGGAACGCACATTCAATCGGCTGTGTGGTGTGAGTTCTGGAGCTCACATGTGACATGATGTGAGCTCCAGACTTTACATCTTGACAGTGTAAATTTTGTGTGTGTTTGGTGTACATTCCAAATCTGTGTATACAAGTGGTCATCCAGTCTAGTGGTCTCCATCTCCCCCTCTGCCCACACACATTGTTTTCCTGGTTGTTGTGATGGACATCCTGGCAACACTGCGTGGCCTGTCGTCTGTCCAAACCGCGGTGGACGTTTTGGCGCCGTCACTGAAGGCGGTGGACGCACTGGCTGATTCTTATGTCGATGCATGTGGTGGCAGTGGCGGTGGCGGTGTGTCGTCGTCGACGACGGTTGTCCCACCGAGGTTCTCCCGGGCACTGGCAGCTGGTGCAGCATCCATCACCAGGGTCGGAAAAGCGTCCATTATGGGACGCACCCCGCCACACCGATTGGGCGAGCCGCCGCGTACGTCAAAGGACCGACTGTCTCGACAGAGCCTTGCGACGGTGTTTCTGATGGCGATGTCGAAGGCCATCCCCCGGCGGGTGGTAGCCGCTGTGGCGAAGAGTTCGCCGCCGCACGATGATGTGGGCTGTGCCCGTATCCTGGCTGCACAGACGGCGCTTGACACCAGTGTCTGCTTCTGCTCCAACACGGAGCGGGACGCGGTGCTGTACATGAACCCCGGGTTGTCGGCGTCGGACCCGCCTCCTCCTATCGGGACGCTGTGTTCTCACTGCAGCAGCCTGCTCGGGGCGTGGAAGGACCAACTTGTGACCGGGATGCCCTCCATTCCACACCTCCCTGCCCAGACGCCGGCCGGGCGTGATGCGCCGGGTGGCATCACCAACGAGCTTGCGTTCTCTCCGGTCTGCACCGTGTCACAGACCATTGTCATGTCTGCGGGAGGACGGGCGGATGCCGCTGGCGCTGGCGCTGGCGCTGGCGCTGGCGCTGGCGCTGGCGACCCGTCTGCCGCGTTCGACTTTATGGCGACGCTGTCCAAGTTTATTGCGTGGGTGTGCCCACAGGTAGTCGCCGACTCGTCTTCCGACCCGCCGGCACTGGCGTCCATCCTTGGCTCGCTTGCTTGTTTTCGTCGTTTGTCGTCATGGAGCGCCATTGCGCCGTCGTCGTCGTCGTCGTCGTCGTCGTCGGGACCGGCGCCTCGGCCCCCTCCTGGTGTTACCGCCGCCGATGTCGCCTCCACACAAAAGTTTGTCCTGCGCCTCGCGTCACTTGTCACGGGTCGACGGGAGTACCAGACGGCTCTCCGGATTGTCATGGCATACGGGAGGCTGATGGGGAACAGTGGCGGTGGCCACCCGGTCGCCGTGTTCAACATCGCCATGGCGGGTCTTGTGTGCTGCTCCCTCTCCCGCAACGCGACCCTGCGCCTCCTCCAAGAGGACCCGCTGACGTCTCTCCTCGTGTGCCTGGACATGAGTCGGCACGCCGCCGCGTCGCCGTGGCTCCACCTCATCCCGGGCAAAGGGTCCGGTGTCGTCTTCGACGTCCGCCTTCTCACGTCCTACGCCCGGGACCTCATGCCCCTGTCCGCCGTCGCGTCCGCACCCGGTCCGTCGACGCCGTCGCTTCTCACGTCTGCGACGTCCATGTTCATGGACGCAACCAGGACCGTGTCGAGGAGCGACGACCCGCTGCAGGCGCTCTCCCCCATCGACCCCGCGACTGCCATCGCCGTCGTCAGTGCACACTTCAGCTGTGAGGTGGTGCCGTGGGACTCGGTGGAGTCTGGCGCCGTCGAGTTTCCTGTCCCGACCAAGCCCAAGCGCAGACCCAAGCCCAAACCCAGACCCACACCAAAGCAGGCGCCTACCAGCGCCCTCCCCACTGCATCACTGCTTGCTGAAGACGACGACGACGACGACGATGGCTTCTTGGTTCCTCTTCCGCCTGCGTCGACGCTTGCTAAGGACGACGGTGGCCTGTCTGCTGCCCCGCCTGTGTCCCTGCTTGCCGATGATGACGATGACGACGATGGTGTATAAACGGAGTGTCTGGGCGGTTCCTGCACAGTGTCTTTGGAGGGGAACTTGTGTGTGTGCGGACAATGAAGCGTGAGCGGTCTGGTGATGTTGAAGAAGTGTTTGTTCAAGAAGAGGGGGACGGTGCCCCCGTCGCGTCGTTCTCTGGTGGCGCTAAAGTCGTGATGGAGCCAGCGAAGCTGGGTGCGGTGTTCAGAAGTTCTGTTTGGAAGCAAGCGTCAAATGCCGGCGGTGGCGGTGGCGACGAGGACGACGACGAGGAGGACACCTCGGGGGGTGGTGGCGGCGGCGGCACGTCAGAGTTCAGGGACCTGATGGCGTGCAAGTCCAGGAACGCGGAGCTGGTCGAGGTGGCGCGGTACAACCAGGCATCGAGACTGTGCGAGGAGTGGATTCTGGAGAAGATTGAGCGTCTTGGGCGCGACGTGACCCGGGCGCCGGCCAGTGGGTTCATGGTCGAGAGCACCGACGACGAGAAGTCCAACGCCGGCGTAGGGAGGGCGGCGGCGACAACAACGGCAGCGGCGACGGCGGCCATGAAGGAGGTCGAGGCCTCGATTGCGGCACTGTTCTCCGGGATTCTGTGTGGTCTTGAAAAAACACTCGAGACGCCGAGGGTCACCGACCGCCGCCAGGTGCTGGCCATGCTGCAGTACGTGGCGGCACACCTGTCTGGCGCGATGGCGGGCGAGCTGAACGCCGCCAGGGAGAAGGAGGAGGCGTTGACGTCTGACTACATGGCGGCCGTTCTGATGTCTTCCAAGCCGTTCCCGTGCATGCCGTGTCTGTTCAGGCAGTGTGTCCCCCCGCTTGTCCGTGGCCAGGAGCCGACGGAGCTACAGAAGGCGGCCGCCACCCTTAAGTCCCGGATGACCCTTCAGTCGGACCAGATGGAGCTCCAGGCGGCGCTGGCGGCGGGTGCCTTCAACTCGATCGTCCTTCCGGTGATTGCGTGCTGCAAGACGGGGCTGTTGGGGAGCATCAACAACAAGGTGGGTGACCCGGAGCGCCTGCGGGTCCTGGTGCCGGGCATGATGGACCACATGACGGACCACATGCCGGAGAACAAGGCGACGGCCACGTTCACGCGGATGCGACAAGACTTGAGTCGTATGACGGCGGCGCTTCATGGGCACGGGATGGGTGTCCGCGACAAGGCTTCAGGCATCGTTAGCGTCAACCTCCAGGCCCTGCGGGCGATGACAAGTCTCCAGAGCCAGATGATCAAGGTCGTCGAGGCGTCGGAGCGGTCCACGAAGCGCCAGACGGCAGCACTGGAAGCGAGGGCGTCCCTGATGCCCCCTCCGAGCCACGGTGGTAGTGGCGGCGGGCGTGGCCGGCCCAAGCAGCAGGCACTTGGAGACAAGAAAAGGCCGACAAAGCGCAACCGCCGCTAGTGTGATTGTGTATATGTGAATGGTTACATGTGTGTGAATGGGGTGAACCGACAAGGGTGGTGTAGATATATATCCACGCAAAATAGGCTTTGTGTAGTCAACTCGAAGTCACCTGCAACATGGAAGGTCTTTGGCCGGCAAAGCACGACCAGGTGGCGCCCTTGTCTACCACACCGTACACAGAGAAGAGGGAGACGTTTATGGGCTCCGGCAACAAGCTCATGGAAAAGCCGGTGTTTGTGACTCCGAGTGGTGGCGGACACCCCGACGACAGCGACATGCTGTTCCCGACCAAGAAGCGCCGCCAGCCCGCCGAGACGGAGCAGCAGAAAGCCCTGTTTGACATTGCGAACGAGCTGTTCCGGGTGGGCGGCCCGAAGACTTCTGCGCCGATGTCTGAGCCGGCGCCGGCGATGGACCTCATGGGGAGACCGCGTGGGGTGATGGTGGCGGCGTCGGCGTCGGATGCTCCCAGTTCCTCACCCCCAGCGGCGCCAGACAGTGGCGCCAGCATGCCTCCCCCACAGTCGATCGGTGGCGACACTGGTGGGTTTGGGGCCCTCCTGGACTCGTTTGCCTCTCGGGATGGTGGCGGTGGCTCTGGGCGCGGCGGGATGATGGTTGTGGCGTCACAGAAGAAGCGCCGGACGGGTCCGTCCATGGACGACGCCGACTTTGGCTCTGGGGCTGGAGCTGGGGCTGGAGCTGGAGCCGGAGCTGGAGCTGGAGCTGGAGCTGGAGCTGGTGGCAGGCTCGTGACCGCCGGTTCTTTGCCGCTGGTCCCTCGCTGGCCGCCCCGGATGGGTCTGGACCCGCTTGCAACCGACTCGTCGGGGGCCGATCGGTCGCTTCTGGCCCCGCTGGGCGCGCTGTACCCGACCGGCAACAAGGGCTCAGGGTTGACGGTTCCGAATGACCCGATGTTTGGGCGGGTGAGCAACCTGGGCATGAAGGGTGGCGACAAGACGATCACGAAGGACCTCCACATCCGCCACGGGGTGCACCTGTTCCCGTTCTACTGGCGAACGCAGAAGGACGAGACTGTGGTGTCGAAGGGCTTCCCGCAGGGTTCAGTTGTGTTTGTCGCGACGTCCCCAAACCAGAAGCCGATGATGGCGTCCCGGATGACGGCCGCCACGAAGCAGCCGGCCCTTGGCCTGCAGGACATCAACTGCCGGCTGCTGGAGGACGCGCAGAGGGAGGAGCCGGAGTTCAACAGCGTCAAGGACCTGCAGAAGTCGTTTGCCCTGCTGGGTCTCATCGAGGCGGCGATGACGACGGGCGAGGACACGACGCTCGGGATTGACTTTGGGCGCCCCGCCAACGGGGCGATGGTCCAGGGCGGCGGGAACATGTACACGTACGCCCGCCGGGGGCGTGTGGACGCCTCTGATCTGTGGGACTCGATTCTCCCCGCCGGCACCGAGATTGGGTTCGCCATTGTCCAGTGCGACGTGTCGGCCACCCACGCCCGCCGGTCGGACCACCCGGCGCTCCAGAGGACGTCGTCTGCCATCCGCAACGCGTTCCAGATCATGCCGCTGTGCCACTCCAGCAGCCGGTACAACGTGGACGAGCTGTCGTTCATTACCGAGAACGGCAAGCCGCCGGTGCAGGTGGGGTGGATCCACGTGGGGACCCGCTTCATGCCCCGCCACACCGGGCGCGTCAACCGGGCGAGCAGGGCGGCGGAGTACGCTAGCCGGGCGCTCAGCTACAAGAAGGGCGCGTCTGGCCCGAGGAAGGAGATCTGGTTCACGCCGGACGACAAGCCGTGGGGGTTTTAGTCTGTCGTCACCTCTGCACACACACACACACAGAAACCCGAATTGGCCGATCTCAATCGTATGTGTTATTATGCCTGGTGGGGGAGGTCCTTGTGTGTGTGTATGTGTATGAACGAGGTGGCTACACAAGGGGTGTGAAACATATAAGGGTGGCAAGATCTGTGTTTGTGTACCCCCCCCCCCCCCCC
>Ga0209533_1002485_pt1 | contig 16746 bp, 18 predicted proteins | sample COG_04_FD_184748 | JGI IMG/M metagenome (GOLD analysis project Ga0209533, IMG submission 184748) | Pelagic Microbial community sample from North Sea - COGITO 998_met_04 (SPAdes) (version 2) | ecosystem: Environmental > Aquatic > Marine > Neritic zone/Coastal water | place: Helgoland, sampling...
ATTTGCTTTGTGTGTTAAACCAGGTTCTCTAAAATGTACTTGATCGTCTATAAACCCAGGAATTAAATACTTCCCATCAGCATTAATAATTTCTACATTTTTAGTGGGTTTAATTTTAGAAGAAATTTTTGTAATTATTTCATTTTCAATAAGAACATCACCTTTAAAGATCTTGTTCTCGTTTACTATTGTTGCGTTTTGTATTAAAATTCTTTTTGTCATTTTTATTTTTAAATATCTATTTTCATATTCACTAATCCTTTGGTAAATCCAAAACGATTGTAAGATTTTAGTGCATCAACATTTTTACTGTATACATCTAGCCTTAATTCTTTTAAGTCTTTTTCTTTCCCCCATTTTTTTAAAGACTCTAAAATCAAATTACTAATTCTTTGGCCTCTAAAAGCTGGTTTCACAAATATAAAACCAATATAACCATGTTTTGGGTTTTTATGATAATGACTAGAGTCTTCTATTTTTAGATACCCAGAACCCACTAATTCTTTGTTGGCTACAGCAACTATTAAATGGCTGTTTTTTGAGGCAATTAATTCAGGAATATTGTAATAAGACAAGGTGCCATCTCCTAAAAAGGAATCCATAGGCCGCTCTGCCTTTATTACACCTTGTTCAAATTCCAGTAATGTTTCTAGGTCGTTTAAATTTGCTATTCTAGTAGAAATAGTGGTCATTAGGTATTTATTTTGGCAACCCTTTTAATTTCATTTTTACAACTCCAAACAGCGCTTCTGTAACAATGTTTCCACTCATTTTAGAGACACCTAAGTCTCTATCTGTAAAAATTACAGAAACTTCTTTTATTTTAAATTGATGTTTCCATGCTTTAAATTTCATTTCAATTTGAAAAGCATATCCAACAAATTTAATTTTATCTAGGCGTATGGTTTCTAACACATTTCTTTCCCAACAGACAAAGCCTGCAGTAGTATCGAAAATTGGCATTCTAGTAATAAAACGAACATATTTAGAGGCAAAATAAGAAAGTAGTAAGCGTTTAATATCCCAATCTACCACGTTTACGGTATTGTTTACATATCTAGAACCTATAGAGACGTCTCCACCATCAGTGGCGCACGCATTGTAAAGGCGAATTAAATCTTTTGGATTGTGAGAAAAATCTGCATCCATTTCTATAATATATTTGTAATCTTTAGCTAAAGCCCATTTAAAACCATGGATGTAAGCAGTTCCTAAACCATTTTTACCTGCTCTTTTTTCTATAAAAAGTTGTGTTGGAAATTCTGTTATTAATTTGTCTATGATGCTTGAAGTGCCGTCAGGAGAATTATCATCAACAACCAAAATATGAAATATTTTCTTTTCTTGAAACACCGCTCTTATAATAGCTTCTATGTTTTCTTTTTCGTTATAAGTGGGGATGATAACCAGTGCGTCTGACATAAATAAAATTTCACAACCTAAGAATACAAATATACATTTTTTAATTACTAATTTTGTGTTAACCTTATCAAAGAAGAAAAAGTGCAAGCACTAGAAAAAATAGTTATTACTACAAATTGGATTTCCATTATTCTGTTATTTCTACTTTCCATTATTGCTGTTTTAAAAATAATAGATAGCGATAAATTAAAAGGATATGTTTTTGCTGTATTCAATAAAGGTTTTATCGAAGATGAAGTAGAAGAAAACACTTCTTTTTTTAGCTCTTTTTATAGTTTATTATTTATCTTTTCATCTGTCGTTTTAGCCCTCGTTATAAGCTTTTTGTTTGTAGAGACAAATAAAAACACCTCTTTTAGCGTATCGTCTTTCTTTTTAATTTTAGGAATTATTTGGAGCTATTTTGCAGTTAAAAGCTTATTTGAAATTGGTGTAATTAGACTTTTTTTTATAAAAAAAGAGGTGCGATTTTATGTTGTTTCTAAATTTGGATACCTGTATTCAATTAGTTTTTTTCTATTAATTCTTTTTGTGTTATTTCGTTTTGGGCCTTTAAATTTTTCACTTTTCAAGGCAGTTACTTTTGGGTTCTTTTTCTTAAAGTTTGTTTTTCAGATAGTTAATAATAAAAACTTGATTTTTAGCAAGTTATTTTATTTTATATTGTACCTTTGCGCCTTTGAAATAGCGCCCCTGTTAATAATGTTTAAACTGGTACTTTAAACTAAAAATGAAATTGAAATCGTATGAAAGTGAAAACTATTTTAGTATCGCAACCCCCTCCAAAAACAGAAACTTCTCCGTATTTTGATTTGTCTAATAAACAAAAAGTAAAGATAGATTTTAGATCTTTTATTCATGTTGAAGGTATTTCAGTAAAAGAAATTAGAAACAATAAAGTTGATTTTAAAGACTTTACTGCGATTATTTTAACTAGTAGAAATGCAGTTGATTATTTCTTTAAAATTGCTGAAGAAATGCGCTTTAAAGTGCCAGATGATATGAAGTACTTTTGTCAATCTGAAGCTGTAGCTTATTATTTGCAGAAATATGTGGTTTATAGAAAACGTAAAATTTATGTAGGTAGTAGAACTTTTCTTGATTTAACAAAGCTAATTAAAAAGCACAAAACAGAGAATTTCTTATTGCCTTCTTCTGATAAATTAAAGCCTTTAGTTCCTGAAGAATTAGATAAGTTAGGTGTTCAATGGAAGCGTATAGACCTATACAGAACAGTAGTAAGTGACTTGTCTGATTTAGAGAATGTTGTTTATGATGTTTTAGTATTCTTTAGTCCTTCTGGGATAGAATCTTTGTTTCAAAACTTTCCAGACTTTAAACAAAACAACACAAGAATCGCTGCTTTTGGCAATTCTACAGTAAATGCGGTAACAGAAGCTGGTTTAAGGTGCGATATCGAGGCACCTTCTCCGGAAACACCCTCTATGACAATGGCTTTAGATAAGTATATTAAGGCAATTAATAAGAAATAAAAATTTTAAAATTGAGCACTACGCCTGTCGAAGTGTGATTTATAAAAGTAAAAAAACCGAACAGAAATGTTCGGTTTTTTTACTTTTATATTTTTTACTACGTTTTTTTTAAGTCAACAATTTGCTAAATTATTAAGCAAACAAGGTGGCAAAAGCTTCTTCAATTTTACCAACTAAAACTAATTTTATTTCGTGGTTTTTAGAGGTAATTTTGTTATATTTTGATGCTACTAAAGTTTTATAACCTAGTTTTTCTGCCTCTAAAATTCGTTGATCTATTTTAGAAACGGGTCTAATTTCTCCCGCCAAACCCACTTCGGCAGCAAAACATACATTTGGATTAATTGCAATGTCTTGATTGGATGATAAAATAGCTGCTACGACTGCTAAATCTATTGCAGGATCGTCTACATTGATACCTCCGGTAATATTTAAAAACACATCTTTAGCCCCTAATTTAAAACCTGCACGTTTTTCTAGAACAGCTAAAATCATATTTAGTCGCTTTAAATTATAACCGGTTGTAGAGCGCTGAGGTGTCCCATAAACGGCAGTAGAAACTAAAGCTTGTATTTCTATCATTAGAGGTCTAATTCCTTCTAATGTAGATGCAATTGCAGTTCCGCTTAAATCGTTATCTTTTTTAGATATTAGTATTTCAGACGGATTTGTAATTTCTCTTAACCCGGTTGAAAGCATTTCATAAATACCTAATTCAGAAGTAGAACCAAATCTATTTTTTTGAGAACGTAAAATTCTATAGGCATGATTTCTATCACCTTCAAACTGTAAAACAACATCTACCATGTGTTCTAAAATTTTTGGTCCAGCAATGTTTCCGTCTTTATTTATATGACCAATTAATAAAACCGGAGTAGCCGTTTCTTTGGCAAATTTTATGAGTTCTGCGGCAGTTTCTCTAATTTGAGAAATACTTCCAGGAGAGGCCTCTATGTTATTTGTATGCAATGTTTGTATAGAATCTATTACCAAAACCTCTGGGTCTGTTTCTTCTATATTCTTAAAGATTTGTTGTGTATTTGTTTCTGTGAGAATTAGACAGTTAGAATACCTTGCTTCTAATCTGTCTGCCCTCATTTTTATTTGAGACTGACTCTCTTCTCCGGAAACATACAGTACTTTTTGGCTAATATTTAAGGCTACTTGCAATAATAAAGTCGATTTACCAATACCAGGTTCTCCACCTAAAAGTGTTACAGAGCCTTTTACCAGCCCTCCACCTAAAACGGTATCTAATTCATTGTTATTTGTAACTACCCTTTCTTCAGGATTTAGCTCAATATCAGCAATTTTTAAGGGCTTGTTTACCGTTTGTTTTGCAGTTATAGATTGTTTCCAAACACGTTTTTCTTCTTTCTGAATTATTTCTTCAACAATAGTATTCCACTCTTTACAAGCACCACATTGTCCCACCCATTTTGCATGTTGGGTTCCGCAGTTCTGACAAAAAAAAGTTGTTTTGGTTTTGGCCATTTCTAATTTTTAAAATACGAATTTACGCTAAAAATTTATGTATTCTTATTATAAATTGGTAGTAGTAAAAATGCCAAACCACCAAAGATAACAATCATTGCAGTTTGTGCAGACCACATAATCCAACCAAAAGCAGTTGCCGTTTCCGTAGGAATGTCAAATAATGATAAGGCACTAGCAACAGCAATTGGGTACAAACCAATGCCACCATTTGTTGCCGCAATTGAAAATCCGCCAGCGATAAAACCGATTAGAATACCTCCAAAAGGAACATTTAGACCTTCAATTGCAGGTATTGTTGCCCAAAACATTGCAACGTACATTGCCCAAATAAATAGGGTGTGAAAAATAAATGACCATTTCTTTTTCATTTTAAAGATGCTGGTTACACCTTCAATTAAGCCAGAAACAAAAGTTTTAATTTTTAATAGAAAACCAGATGTGGCTTTTTTTACAACAGCGGTAAAAATGTAAAATCCTACAATTAAAACAAGGAAACCAATGCTAATTTTTAATGGATTGAAGTTTTTGGTAAGTAAGTCATAAATAAAATCAAACTGAACAAATAATGTAATTGCAACAATAGAAAGCATCATTATTAAATCTGCAATACGCTCTGCTACAATGGTTCCAAATGCTTTTTCGAAAGGAATTTTCTCATAATTGGTCATTACTGTAGCTCTCGAAATCTCTCCTGCTCTTGGGATTGCTAAGTTTACTAAATACCCTACTAAAACTGCTAAAATACTATTTGTAAATTTTGGTTTGAAACCCAACGGCTCTAGCATAAATTTCCATCTATAGGCTCTCGATAAATGACTTAAAACTCCAAAGAAAAGTCCCAGAAGAATAAAGCTATAATTTGCTTCTTTGAAATAGTTCCCTAAGATCTCTAGAGAAATATTAGACAAAGAATACCAAACTAGAAAACTACCTAATGCAAGCGGTAAAACAATTTTTAAAACCTTTTTAATATCCAAATTATATAAGTGTATTTTCTTTTAGTAATAACGAACGAGCGTTTAAATGTATTCTTTTCTAAATTTATAAATACGTAGATAGTTAAAATACGGCCTTTTCTAACTGTGCTAGTATTAGTAAAATTATCTGTTTTTTTCTACAAAAAATTACCCATTTGAAATGCGCTAGTCTACATGTTCTTTGCAGCTTGCACTAATAATTTACAAAAATAACATTTTTAATTTTTTAAACCAATGTTATCTATCAATCTAATATCTCCTGCAAAAACAGCAATAAAAGCTCTATATGTTTTATTAGCTTCTTTATTTTTTACAGTTTTTAAGGTCTTTTCATCAGCAATTGTAAAATATTCTAAAGTTAATAAAGGTTGTTTTTTAAATTCATTTTCTAACCATTCATTAATTTTTGTAATTTCTTCCGTGTAAAATTTCTGTTGAATTTTATTCAGCGTTTTATAAATAAAAGACCCAGCTTCTTTTTGTTCTTTAGATAATCTTGCGTTTCTAGAGCTCATAGCTAAACCGTTTTCTTCTCTATAGATTGGGCATCCTTTAACTGTTACATTTAAATGATGCTTGGCCACCATTTTCTTTACAATTTGTAATTGTTGAAAATCTTTTTCTCCAAAGTACGCTTTGTTGGGTTCAATAATTTCAAATAAGCTTTTTACAATAGTACCAACACCATCAAAATGTCCTTTTCTAAACTGTCCTTCCATCTGATGCTCTAAACCATCAAAATTAAATTTTTCTGAAGCAATTTTTTCTGAATAAATTTCTTTTACAGAAGGTGAAAATAAGATATCACAAGACACAGATCTTAGTAATTTGATATCGTTTTCTATTGTTTTTGGGTATTGCTTTAAATCATCTACATTGTCAAATTGTGTAGGGTTTATAAAAATACTTACTACAATAATATCGTTTTTTAGCTTTGCATTTTCAATTAAAGACAAATGCCCCTCGTGCAATGCACCCATAGTTGGCACAAAACCAATGGTTTTTTTGTTTGTTTTATAGTCTAAAAGACAGTCTTTTAGGTCTTTTTTATTGCTAAAAATCTTCATTCTAGTATTGTTGATAAAGTGTGCAAACTTACCATTTTAACACGATATTAGCATAATAATTTGTATTTTTGCCACTCTCATAAAAAGAGTTTGATTCAATGAAGGACAAGAGAATATTATTTGTTTCGTCTGAAGTAGTTCCCTACTTGCCAGAAACAGAATTATCGTTAACTGCCTTTAATGCTGCTAAAAATGCGCATTCTAAAGGAGTACAGACCAGAATTTTTATGCCAAGATATGGTGTTATTAATGAAAGAAGACATCAATTACATGAGGTTATTCGTCTTTCTGGGATGAATTTAGTTGTAAACGACATGGATATGCCATTGATAATAAAGGTGGCTTCTATCCCAAAAGAAAGAATGCAAGTTTATTTTATAGACAATGAAGAATATTTTAAAAGAAAAGCTGTTTTTACAGATGAAGACGATCAATTGTTTGATGACAACGATGAGCGTGCAATTTTCTTTGCAAAAGGTGTTGTAGAAACTGTAAAAAAATTAAATTGGGCACCAGATATTATTCATGTTCATGGTTGGATGGCATCTTTATTACCTCTTTATTTAAGAGAGTTTTATAACGAAGAACCGTTGTTTACTGAAAGCAAGATTATTACTTCTGTTTACAATAATTCTTTTGAAGGAACTTTAAACGAAGAACTTGCAGAGAAAGTGACTTTTGATTTAAAGAATAATGATAAAATTGCAACAATAAAGACACCGAATCATACCAATATATTAAAAAGTGCCATTGAAAATTCGGATGCGATTATTCATGGTAGTGAAAATATTTCTGAGGAATTATGTTCTTTTATCGAAGAAAAAAAGATTCCCGTCTTAGGATTTCAAGAAGAGAACTTTAAAGAGAGTTATTTAAATTTTTATACTGATTTAGTTTCAGTTAATTAATTATTTTTAGTGTGAAAAATATTTATAGAAAAGGCATCTACTTTGGTGTTTTGTTTTTGGTGTTTGCAGGTGTTATTTCTTGCGAAGAAGATTTTACCGATATACGCAGTGGTGTTGTAAGTAATACAAAATTCTCTACAAATGATACAATTCTAGAGGTGTTGGTTTCCAACGCAGCTATAGAAAGTATAAGAGCAGATGGTTTAGAGTTGGGGGGGACTCCGTTTTTTGGTCTTCAAGGACAGTATCTTTTAGGAACTTATATAAATGAAGAATATGAAAATATTGAAGCATCTATAGTTTCTCAAATAAACATTAATTCAGCTTTAAAGTTAGCTTCATATGATAACCCTGATGGATTGTTATATGAAACAACCATAGATACGGCATTTTTAAGATTGCCATATCATGCAACTTTAATATCTAATAATAGCAGACCAATTTATGAATTAGATTCTGTAACTGGAAATTTAGATTTGCCATTTACGTTGAATATTTATGAGTTAGAAACTTATTTAAATACCCTAAACCCTGCTGACCCTTCAAAAACAAACGAGTTTTTGTCAGATAGAGAATATGATATAAATGCAAACTCTTTAACAGCAGTAGAAAACATGGATTTTGCGCCTACTGCAAATGATACCTTAGTAATTATTAAAAGAAGAAATAGTTTAGGAGATTTATACACAACCGATACCATAAGATATACAGCAAACGCTAGTTCAACTGTTCCTTTACCAATGGCAATTATACCTTTAAAGAAAAGTTTTGTAAAAGAAGTATTTTTAGATAATTATGAGACTCCTAATTTCGAGTCTCAAAGTAACTTTAATAATTACTTTAGAGGTATTGTGATCGATGCAAAAGAAAAAACGCATGCATCTGGAGAAAGAGGCGGAGCTTTAATATCTTTTAACTTAAGTAGCACTGGTGCAGGGGCTACAAGCTCTTTAATTGAAGTATATTATACAAATACTTTTTTCAAGAGCAATAGTACCGAAATTGATACCGTAATAACAAATACCCACACGTTTCAATTAGGAGGTATTGTAAATGGTAAGTATACATCTAATAATAAGGTGTACCCTGTTAATAATGAAGTGAAGTTGCAGGGAGCTGCAGGTTCTGAAGCAAAAATAGAAATTTTAAAAGGTACGCAATTAACAGATTTAAGAGATAAAAATTGGTTAATTAATGATGCTGCATTAACCTTTTATATCAATCAAGACGCTGACACTACAAATACTGCAAATCAATTATATCTATATAAAAGAGGAGAAGATTTAAATTCAAACCCTATTACTAGTCACATAAAAGATATTTTTACGGAGGGTCTTGCAACTTTTGGTGGGTTTTTAGAAAAAGAAGATAATAAGAAAGACCACTATACTTTTAGAATTACAGATTATTTGTCAGACATTTTAAGTGGAGAAACAGATTACAATCCGCCTTTAAGGTTAAAGGTTTATAACACTTCAGATATTCAAATTACAGATACAATTTTCAAAAACTATAATTGGAATCCGAAATCTATTTCAATTTTAAATGGAGATGAAAATTTAAACGGTGTAAGAAGAGCACAGTTAAAAATATCGTACACGAAGAAGAATAATTAATAATCAAAAACTTGCAATTGCTATGTGCGGAATAACTGGTTATATAGGATATAGAGATGCCTACCCTATAGTAATGAATGGCTTAAAAAGATTAGAATACAGAGGGTATGATAGCTCTGGTATTATGATGTTTGATGGTGAAAACATTCAACTTTCAAAAACAAAAGGAAAGGTTTCTGATCTTGAGTCTATTGCAGAAAACGAAAAAGAAAGAAAAGTTGGCCAAATAGGAATGGGCCATACGCGTTGGGCAACTCATGGAGTTCCAAACGATGTCAATTCTCACCCACATACTTCACAATCAGGTAATTTAGTAATAGTTCATAACGGAATTATAGAAAATTATGACTCGCTTAGAAAAGAGTTAATATCTAGAGGATATGTTTTTAAAAGTGATACAGATACCGAGGTTTTAATTAATTTAATAGAAGAGGTTAAGAAAAATGAAGGGTGTAAATTAGGTAAAGCGGTGCAAATGGCTTTAAATAACGTTATCGGTGCCTATGCGATTGCTGTTTTTGATCAAACAAAACCAGACGAAATAATTGTGGCACGTTTAGGAAGCCCAATTGCAATAGGAATTGGTAAAGAAAATTCTGAATTTTTTATAGCTTCAGATGCATCTCCTTTTATAGAATTCACAAAAAATGCTATTTACTTAGAAGATGAAGAATTAGCAATTATTAAGGTAGGAAGAGACATAAAAATACGAAAAATTAAAGATGACGTTCAAGTTGATGCCAATGTTCAGAAGCTTAAATTAAGTTTAGATCAAATAGAAAAAGGAGGATATGATAATTTTATGCTTAAAGAAATTCATGAGCAACCTAAAGCAATTATAGATACCTATCGTGGAAGAATGCTTGCCGATCAAGGTATTATAAGGATGTCTGGTATAGATGATCATATTAATAAGTTTTTAAATGCAGATAGAATTGTGATTATTGCTTGTGGTACTTCTTGGCATGCTGGTTTAGTAGGAGAATATCTTATTGAAGATAAAGCACGTATACCTGTTGAAGTAGAGTATGCCTCAGAATTTAGATATAGAAATCCTATTATTACTTCAAGAGATGTAGTCATTGCAATTTCACAATCTGGTGAAACGGCAGATACGTTAGCAGCAATAAAATTAGCAAAATCTAAAGGAGCATTTGTTTTTGGTATTTGTAACGTAGTTGGTTCTTCTATCGCTAGAGAAACACACGCAGGCGCTTATACGCACGCAGGGCCAGAAATTGGAGTTGCTTCTACGAAAGCGTTTACAACACAAATTACAGTATTAACTTTAATCGCGTTAAAACTAGCCGCTAAAAAAGGAGAGATTTCTAAGCCAAATCTTATGGCGTTTATGCAAGAAATGAAGTTAATACCTAAGAAAATTGAGACTTTATTAAAAATAGAAGACAAAGTAAAGGAAATCGCAGCAATTTATAAAGATGCTAAAAATTGCTTGTATTTAGGTAGAGGTTTTAACTTTCCTGTAGCTTTAGAAGGTGCTTTAAAGTTAAAAGAGATTTCATACATTCATGCAGAAGGCTATCCTGCAGCAGAAATGAAACACGGTCCAATTGCATTAATTGATGAAAATATGCCGATTTTTGTGATTGCAACAAGCAAGGGGCATTATGAAAAAGTAGTAAGTAATATTCAAGAAATTAAATCTAGATCAGGTAAAATTATAGCAATTGTTACACAGGGAGATACTCAAGTAAAAGAAATTGCTGATCATGTAATTGAAATACCAGAAACAATAGAAGCACTTACGCCTTTATTAACCACAATACCTTTACAGTTATTGTCTTATCATATTGCGGTTATGTTGAATAAAAATGTAGATCAGCCAAGAAACCTAGCCAAATCTGTTACGGTGGAGTAATTTATTTACTTTTAAAATAACTAAAATCCAGCTGTATAGTTGGGTTTTTAGTTATAATTTATCATGAATTTTAATATGATTACCACCATTCCAAAGTGTTAATATGTCTGTTGCAACAGCAGCGCCACTTCCTGCGGCAATTGCAAACTGACTTCTACAACCCGCAATGGTGCCGCAACAATACAGTCCTTTTTTTATAAATCCATCACTATTTCTAAGTTGAATTCTATCTTTTTCTGGATTCGCTTTTTTGTGCGGTTCAATATAATTATCCAAGCCCTGTATTGTAAAAGGTTTGGAGTAGTTTAAGGCAGCAATTACAATATTAGACATGTAAGTGCCTTTATTTGTAATAATTTTATAACCGTCATTAAAATCAGTAATAGAAATTACTTTTTCGTTTTCTATTTGGGAAACAGCAGGGTATAAGTTTGATAACTGTTGTTTTCCTTCAATTAAAATATCTTTTCCTAATGTTTTAGCCGATAACCCTAGGGTATTATTAAATAACGCATTTTGTAAATGAGATGCTTTCTGGTGCAATACAATGCCAATTTTTTTACCAATAGCAAAAGGTTTTTTTTCTGCAGAACCTAAAATTAAGGCACATTGAAGACCTGCAACACCGCCCCCAATAATTAATACATTAAAATTCATTTTAAAACAATTCTTTAATATTGGTTGCAAATAATTTTACAGAAATGGCTAATAATATAACACCAAAGATTTTTCTAATGATTAAAATTCCATTCGGACCAATAATTTTTTCAATTTTAGAAGATGTTTTTAAAACAACATAAATTAAAGCTACGTTTAATAAAACGGCCACAATTATATTTTCTAAATGAAATTCTGATCGCAATGAAAGTAACGTTGTTAAACTACCAGGACCCGCAATTAAAGGAAAAGCTAAAGGAAAGACAGTAGCTGTAATTGTAGCTGCATTTTCATCATCTTTATACAGTGTAATTCCTAAAATCATTTCTAAAGCAATAAAGAACAAGATAAACGCCCCCGCAACTGCAAAAGAATTAACATCTATACCTATTAAACTTAACAAACTTTGTCCTAAAAAGAGAAACACAATCATAATAACCCCTGCAATTAAAGAGGCTTTTTCAGACTGAATATGACCTACTTTTTTACGCAGATCTATAATAATAGGAATATTTCCTATAATATCTATAACAGCAAATAAAACCATAAAAGCGGTTAGTATTTCTTTAAAATTGAATTTCATGATCTCTTTTTTTAGTTTTACAAAATTAGTTAACTAAGTTTAGCAAAGTGTAAATTTAAAGTAAATAATTGTCTTATTTTTGTGGCATGTTTCAACTAGGAAAAACAATAGTTTCAGAAGATATTATAGAAAAAGATTTTGTGTGTAATCTTTCTGCTTGTGGTGGTGCTTGTTGTGTAGACGGCGATGCTGGTGCACCGTTAGAGGAGGAGGAGGCTAAAATTTTAGAAGATATTTACCCGAAGATAAAGCCTTTCTTAAGAAAAGAAGGAATTGCCGTTATCGAGAAAGAGGGTGTTTGGATTAAAAATGAATGGGGAGAAATTGAAACTCCTTTGATTAACAATGCAGATTGCGCTTATGTAATTTTTGATGAAAAGAATAAAACCTTGTGTGGTATTGAAGAAGCATATAATTCTGGAGCAATAGATTGGAAAAAGCCAGTTTCTTGCCATTTATACCCGATAAGAGTAAAAGATTACAGTGAGTTTTCTGCTGTAAATTACCACAAGTGGGAAATTTGTGATGATGCTTGTACGTTAGGAAAAGAACTACAGGTGCCAGTATATAAGTTTGTAAAACAAGCTTTGGTGCGCAAATTTGGCCAAAATTGGTATGACGAATTAGAGAAAGTAGCAGCGAAACATTTAGAATAAATTTTATTCTTTTAAATAAATAAGACAAACAGCATCAAAGAAATTTGATGCTGTTTTTTTGTGGCATGTTCTTTGGTTTTAAATAGTCTTAACCCTTAAAAAAAATAATTTTGAAAAACCTAAAAAAACAACCTACAAAACAATTAGAAAAGTTTTCTAACATTTTTATGCAGTTAGGTCTTGTTCTGGTGCTCTTTGTCGTTTTTATTTCTTTAGAACATAAGACAGCACAGAAAACAGTGGCAGCCGAAAATTTAGATTTTAAGCCTGAAGTCTATCCGTTTAACCCGAATACAGTCGTTGTTTTTAGAAAAGAGCCAAAAATTATCCCAAAACAAGAAACTCCAAAACAGAAACCTGTTTTTTTTGAAAAAATAAAAAAAGGTGACAATTCAATAATTGAAACGATTATTGATATTGATATCGAAGATTTAAAAATATTAGATATTGATAGTTTTGAAGAAGAAAAGGAAGATGAAGAGTTTAAACCAGAAGACGCTGTCTCTTTTATAAACATTCAAAACGCACCTGTTTTTAAAGGATGTGAGGGGCTTTCTAAAATCGAAAACAAAGTGTGTTTTGATAAAAAAATGAAACGTTTTGTACAACTTAATTTTGATGCAGGTCTTGCAAATGAGTTGGGTTTAAATACTGGAAAATATAAAATTAGAACGCAGTTTATAATCGATGAGAAAGGGAATGTTATAGATATAAAAATTAGAGCACCGCATAAACAATTAGAAAAAGAAACTTCAAGGCTTATTAAGAAATTGCCTCAGTTTACAACAGGGCAGCAACAAAATAGATTTGTAAGAGTCCGGTACACATTGCCAATAGCTTTTCGTGTAGAGTAAAAAGAATAGCCCAACCAGTTGGTTGGTTTTTTTTATAGCAGCTATTTAGATTTTGTTATTTTTGTAACATGATAATAAGTCGTTATTTGGATGCAACATATTTAAAAACAGCAATACAAGCTGGTATTACTAAAAAGAAAACTTAGAGAAAGTAGTAGCACTTACAAAGGAGGCAATTAACTATGATTATAAGTTGGTTATGATCCGTTCCAATTACATAACAACTGCAAAAAAAATAATAAGCATTTCAGGGGCTAAGGTTTTAATTGGAACCGTAATTGACTTTCCTTGTGGGAATGCACCCCTAAAACAAAAAATACAAGAAGCTGAAAAGGCAATTAAATTAGGTGCAGATGAGTTAGATTTTGTTGTTAATTATAATGCTTTTAAAAAAGGAAATATAAACCTGGTAACAGAAGAAGTAACCTGTTGCATAGCACTTTGTCTTCGCCATCACAAAATTGCGAAATTTATTATAGAAGCTGCAGCTTTATCAAATGAAGAAATAATTGTAATTTCACAACTTATGAAGCAGATTGTTTTAGAAAATTTTGGAGAAGAAAACGCAGAAAATGTGTTTGTAAAATCGTCTACAGGATTTTTTAAAACAGAAAGAGAGATGTCAAATGGTGCTACTATTGAAAATATAATATTAATTTCTAAAAATGCAAAACCATTAAAATTAAAGCTGCAGGTGGTGTAAGAGATTACGAAACAGCTTTGAAAATGATTGCTTTAGGAGTAGATAGAATTGGAACATCTTCATCAAAAGAAATAATAAATAAAGAACAACATACAAACCAAAGCTACTAATTTTGAAAGATTTTTTTGCACACGAAACAGCTGTTATAGATACTGATTGTACTATTGGGAAAGATACTAAAATCTGGCATTTTAGTCATATTATGCCTCATTGTGTTATCGGAGAAGGTTGTAATATAGGACAAAATGTAGTGATTTCTCCAAAAGTTATTCTTGGACAAAATGTAAAAGTTCAAAATAATGTTTCTATTTACAGTGGGGTTATTTGTGAAGATGACGTTTTTTTAGGACCCTCTATGGTTTTTACAAATGTGATAAATCCTAGAAGTGCTATTAAAAGACAAAATGAATACCAAAAAACTATTGTAAAAAAAGGAGCTACTATTGGTGCTAATGCTACTATTATTTGTGGCAATAATATTGGTGAATATGCTTTTATTGGTGCCGGTGCAGTAGTTACTAAAGAGGTTTTACCTTTTGCTTTGGTTGTTGGAAACCCTTCGAAGCAAATTGGTTGGGTTAGTGAATATGGCCATCGATTAGAATTTGATCAAAAAGGTTTTGCAACCTGTATAGAAAGTAACCAAGAATATCTACTAGAAAATAATACTGTTATCAGATTATAATTTTTTTTTTAAAGAAATATATATTATCTTTGATGGGTAGTTCTTTTAAAGAATTACACTTTTTCTTTTTCATAGCAATTTTCCCACTCAATTTATTGAGTGGTTTTTTTTATTTATTTAACATCAAAAGCTTTAAAAACTATGGTAAATTCATATTTATCAAATATCTTTGCAAGCTAATTATGGTGATATGAATTCAGCCGTTATTTCAGAGAATAAAACATCTATGAAAACTATTATTTCAGACTTTAAGCAACTTACTAAAGTTGGCTTGTCTTTAAGTGTTGTGTTTTCTTCTGTGGCTGGTTATTTGTTAGCGGTGGAAACGGTAGATTATTTTATCCTATTTCTTTTAGCTATTGGTGGTTTTTTTATGGTTGGTGCTTCTAATGCGTTCAATCAAATTATAGAAAAAGATACAGATGCTATTATGAAACGTACGCAGAACAGACCTTTACCAACGGGTAGAATGTCTGTAAATGTTGCATTAACGATTGCAATAGTATTTACCGTTTTAGGCATTTCAATTTTATATAGTATCAATCCTAAGTCGGCATTATTTGGTGCAGTATCCATATTCCTATATACATGTGTTTACACTCCTTTAAAAGCAGTAACTCCTTTAACTGTATTTGTAGGAGCAATTCCAGGAGCAATTCCTTTTATGCTTGGTTGGGTTGCCGCAACTAATAACTTTGGTATTGAGGCAGGATTTTTGTTTATGATTCAGTTCTTCTGGCAATTTCCACACTTTTGGGCAATTGGTTGGTTGCAGTTTGAGGAGTATAAAAAAGCAGGTTTTAATATGCTGCCTATGGGAGCTAAAGATAGAGGGGCTATCAAGCAAATTATTTTTTATACGGTAATAATGATTTTAGTATCTATAGCGCCAGTTTTAAAAGTATCGGGTGCATTTTATATTTATCCAATAACAGCAGTAATTATTGCATTATTGGGTATTGTAATGCTATATTATGGTGTTAAACTTTATAAAAGTCAGGAAAATATAGATGCGAGAAAATTAATGTTATCGAGTGTTTTGTACATTACGGTAGTACAAATTATATATGTAGTAGATAAATTTTTACATTAAAAAAGGAAGATGGTAGAACAAACATTAGAACAAGAATTAACAGTTGCTAGAAGAAAATCTGGAAAACCAATGTTGTGGGTTTCTATGATAAGTATGGTGATGTTTTTTGCAGGTTTAACAAGTGCATATGTAATTAGTATGGAAAGAGATGATTGGGTAACTTTTGATTTGCCGGATGCTTTTTATACTAGTACTTTTTTAATTGTTGCGAGCAGCATTACAATAATTTTGTCTCAAAGATTTTTGAAGCAAGAGAAAAGGCAGTTATCACTTATATTACTAGTGGTAACTTTACTTCTAGGAATTGGCTTTATTTGGCAACAATACGAGGGCTTTAACGAACTTAAAAGCCTAGGTCTATATTTTACCGGACCAGGAAGTACAGTATCTACATCGTTTATAATTGGCATCACATTAATGCATGTTTTACATATATTTGCTGGTGTAATTGTGCTTTTTGTTGTTATTTATAATCATTTTAAATATAAGTACAAACCAAATGATTTGCTGGGGTTTGAACTCGGTGCAAACTTCTGGCATTTTGTAGATATACTATGGATTTATCTATTTTTCTTTTTCTATTTTATTAGGTGATGAAAAATGATTAATTTTGCAAAACTATTTTTAACATTCAATCAATAGAATACATTTATGGA
>Ga0209533_1002487_pt1 | contig 16736 bp, 13 predicted proteins | sample COG_04_FD_184748 | JGI IMG/M metagenome (GOLD analysis project Ga0209533, IMG submission 184748) | Pelagic Microbial community sample from North Sea - COGITO 998_met_04 (SPAdes) (version 2) | ecosystem: Environmental > Aquatic > Marine > Neritic zone/Coastal water | place: Helgoland, sampling...
CGTCATTGTTAAGGCTTATTTACTTCGGGTTTAATTTGTTATTTGAGTTTCTTAGTTCTTCGGCTTGTCGCGACAAGATATGCTTAATGAGTAGGTTGCGATCGGTCTCATTCATATAGGCAAACGCTAACCTGATATGAAAAGATGCTTTTGCTTTATCTGAATGGGATTTAGTACAAGAAATAACATTGGCGATGGTATCTATAATGACACCTGATGGGTTTAATTCCATCTGTACGGTTAAAGGTGTTCTGGCTTCTATGGGGTCAGCTGTTAAAAAAGCAATACCACCACCACTCAAATTAACTTCGATAGCTTTGGTATTTTTTTCTGCTTCTTCTTGTTGGTTTTGAAAATCGCGGCTAATTAGATTGATTTTATCATTCAGCAAACGTAGTGCTCTAGCAACTTCACGGTCATAATGGTTAATCTGATCCGTCACCATCGTAAATGCAGTTTGTAATGTTCTGAGCTGAACTTCTTTCTGATTATTATCTACAGATGGGTTAGTAATGTTGTTACCCATTTCTTGAGCAGTAGCATGATCTACTGGCATGTAATCAAGAAAAATGGTGTCATTAATGCGAAAGTGTTCACGTCGCTCATTGTAACTATCGTTCACTAAAGCCATCTTGTTTTCTCTTGAATAATTGGCTTTGATTGCTCAGTTTTATTCATGTCAAAAGCCTTATTTTTAATTGGAATTTTGGAAGTATACAAGGACTTTTCAGAGAATTAAAAATTAAGCAACATTAAAAGCAAAATTTTACTGCTAAAACTGGCAATAAAAGAAGCCTCTGGTAGAGGCTTAAAGGTTACTAGAGGCAAAATCTGCAAGACGAGAGCGTTCACCACGGATTAAGGTAATATGCCCACTATGCGGCCATTCCTTAAAACGATCAACGACATAGGTGAGCCCAGATGTTGTTTCACTCAGATACGGTGTATCAATCTGTGCAATATTACCCAAACAGACAACCTTAGTGCCGGGACCTGAACGTGTAATGAGAGTTTTCATTTGTTTCGAGGTCAAGTTTTGGGCTTCGTCAATAATAATAAAGCGGTTGAGGAATGTTCTACCCCGCATAAAGTTGAGCGAACGAATTTTAATCCATCGTTGCAAGAGATCATTGGTGGCTTGCCTTCCCCAGTCACCCCCTTCTGAGCTGTTGAGTACTTCTAAATTATCCATCAATGCACCCATCCAAGGCGTCATTTTCTCTTCTTCAGTTCCGGGTAAAAAACCAATGTCTTCACCGACAGGGACAGTGACTCGAGTCATGATGACTTCAACATAACGTTTATGTTCAATGGTTTGAGTTAATGCTGCAGCTAGAGACAACAATGTTTTACCAGTGCCAGCTTGACCCAATAAACTCACAAAATCAACATTGGGATCCATCAGTAAATTGAGTGCAAAATTTTGTTCTCTATTACGCGCAGTCACACCCCAAACAGCATGATTTTCTTTCCGATAGTCATGGAGAATTTCCACATCTGCTGTTTCGTCTTTGGTTTCTCTTACTACCGCTTCAATGGCGTTAGGTTCTTCGCCTGCTGAATAGACAAGCTGGTTAGGGTACCAATCTTTAACAATATCTCCTGTTACTTCGTAATAGGTTCTCCCTTCTTCAGTCCATGATTCTAGGTGGTTAAGATCATCCCAGAAATCTTCTGGTAAAGCAGTGGCACCTAAATAAAGCAGGTCAACATCATCCAATACTTTATCGTTGTAATAATCTTCGGCATGAATGCCTAGCACCGCTGCTTTTATACGTAAATTAATATCTTTAGACACTAAGGTCACAGTGGTATCAGGACTTGCTTCTTGCAAACTAATAGCGATACCTAAAATAGCATTGTCAGCTTGGAATCCAGGTAGATCCTTAGGTAATGTATATTTGAGCTCAGTGGTCTGGAAAAAAAGTTTACCTGTGGCTTCAGGCAGCTCCCCATTATTAACGCTCGGTAATGGAATACCTTCAGAAATATCACGTGTTTCATCGACGTGTAACATAAGGTCATCAAGAAAACGACTGACTTGACGAACGTTTCGAGACACTTCCGAAAGGCCTTTTTTGCCTCTATCGAGCTCTTCAAGTACAACCATCGGTAGAAAAATATCATGTTCGTCAAAACGAAATAAGGCCGTAGGATCGTGCATGAGTACATTTGTATCCATCACGAATAAACGTTTTCCTGAAATTGTTTTTTTGATCATGTAGCCATTTCCTTTAATTGACTATGAGTTACCTTCGATTATGAGCTAAGTTTCAGAGTGTGGGAAGTGCTTTTTACAGCCGTTAAGTTTGCATGAAAAAGGCTAAATTCATCTGCTATAATCCTATATCTTCATTAAAATACCTATTTTATTTCCCCCTAAGTTCAGGATTTCAGTTTGACGAAAACCAGTCATGATTTTAAGCAGTTGCTTCAACAACGAATTTTAATTCTCGATGGTGCTATGGGCACCATGATCCAGCGTTACAATTTGCAGGAATCTGAGTTCCGAGGCGAGCGCTTTATTGATCATCCTTGCGACGTTAAGGGAAATAATGATCTTTTATCGATCACGCAACCTAAAATAATTAGCGATATTCATCGCGCTAATTACCAAGCGGGTGCCGATATTGTCGAGACAAATACTTTCAATGGTACGGCTATTGCGATGGCTGATTATCAGATGGAAGAATTGGTTTATGAGCTTAATAAGCAGTCAGCCACACTCGCAAGAAATGTTGCCGATGAATTCACTCGAGATAATCCGGATAAGCCGCGCTTTGTGGCGGGTGTATTAGGCCCAACTAATCGTACAGCCAGTATTTCTCCTGATGTCAATAATCCTGGTTTTAGAAATGTTAGTTTTGATGAATTAGTTGAAGCCTATTTAGAATCGATAGCAGGTCTAGTAGATGGTGGCGCTGATCTGCTATTAGTCGAAACCATTTTTGATACCTTAAATGCGAAAGCAGCTTTGTTCGCTATTCAATCACACTTTGAGCAGCATAATATTGAACTGCCTATTATGATTTCCGGCACGATAACGGATGCCAGTGGTCGTACATTATCGGGCCAGACAACAGAAGCATTTTGGAATTCCTTATCGCATGTTCAGCCATTAAGTATTGGTCTTAATTGTGCCTTAGGCGCAGCCCAACTCAGACAATACATTGAAGAACTATCACAAGTGGCGACTTGTTTTGTTAGTGCACATCCTAATGCTGGTTTGCCGAATGAGTTTGGTGAATATGATGAAAGCCCAGAAAAAATGGCAGGTCAGATCAAAGAATGGGCAGAAAGTGGCTTAATCAATATTGTTGGCGGGTGTTGTGGTACGACACCAACACATATTAAGGCGATAGCTGAAGCGGTCGAAGGTATTGCACCGAGGAAAATAGTTGAAAACAAGCATCACTGTCGTTTAAGTGGCTTAGAGCCATTTAATATCACAGCAGACAGTCTATACGTCAATGTTGGTGAGAGGACTAATGTCACTGGTTCAGCACGTTTTGCTCGACTGATTAAAGATGATGATCTTGATACAGCACTTGATGTTGCACGACAGCAAGTCGAGAGTGGTGCACCGATCATTGATATCAACATGGATGAAGGCATGTTGGATTCAAAAGAGGCGATGGTGACTTTTTTGAATTTGATTGCTGCTGAACCCGATATAAGCAGGGTTCCCATCATGATAGATTCCTCAAAATGGGAGGTTATCGAAGCGGGCCTTAAATGCATACAAGGTAAGGGTATTGTTAACTCTATCAGCATGAAAGAGGGCGAAGACAAATTTATCGAACAAGCTAAATTAGTCAGACGTTATGGCGCTGCCGTTATCGTGATGGCTTTTGATGAATTAGGCCAAGCAGACACACGAGAACGTAAACGAGAAATATGCACACGTTCTTATGAAATCCTAACGGAAAAAGTGGGTTTTCCACCTGAAGACATCATTTTTGATCCAAATATTTTTGCGATAGCAACTGGTATTGATGAGCATAATAATTATGCTGTTGATTTTATTAATGCCTGCCATGATATTAAACAAGCTTTACCACATGCCCTTGTTAGTGGTGGTGTGAGTAATGTGTCGTTTTCATTCCGGGGCAATAACCCTCTTCGTGAAGCAATCCATGCAGTGTTTCTTTTTCATGCGATTAAAGCTGGAATGGATATGGGGATCGTTAATGCCGGGCAATTGGCGATTTATGATGATTTAAGCGATGAATTACGCGAGCACGTTGAAGATGTGGTTTTAAATCGACGACAAGATGCAACAGAGCGTTTATTAGATATCGCTGAAAAGTATCGTGGGGATGGCAAAGCACTAGAGAAAAAAGAGGATCTTGCTTGGCGTGAATGGCCAGTTGGTAAGCGTCTAGAACATGCCTTAGTTAAAGGCATTACTGACTTTATAGATGAGGATACCGAAGCTGCTCGCCAACAAGCACAACGCCCCCTACATGTTATCGAAGGGCCGTTGATGGACGGTATGAATGTGGTCGGTGATCTATTTGGTGAAGGTAAAATGTTTTTACCGCAAGTAGTGAAATCTGCGCGTGTCATGAAGAAAGCGGTCGCCTATCTACTGCCATTTATAGAAGAAGAAAAAGAAGAAGGTGATGAAATAAGTCACAACGGTAAAATTTTAATGGCAACGGTAAAAGGTGATGTCCACGACATAGGCAAGAATATAGTGGGTGTGGTTTTACAATGTAATAATTTCGAGGTTATTGACCTCGGTGTCATGGTGTCCGCAGCAACAATTTTAGAAACAGCCAAAGCAGAAAATGTCGATATCATTGGTCTATCTGGTTTGATCACACCTTCATTGGACGAAATGGTTCATGTCGCTAAAGAGATGGAGCGATTAGGTTTTGAAATTCCCTTAATGATTGGTGGTGCAACGACATCTCTTATCCACACGGCGGTTAAAATTGAGCAGAATTATCATGGCTGTTCAATATATGTAAAAGATGCCTCACGTGCAGTAGGTGTGGCTCAGAGTTTGTTAAGTAAAGATTTACGTGATGACTTTATAGGTAAAGTTAAAGCAGATTATGTTGATAAGCGAGCACGTCATAAAGGGCGGAAAAGTACACGCAAACAACTTACTATCACTGAAGCGAGAGCGAATAAAACGGTTATTGATTGGTCAGAATATCAAGTCACTAAGCCACAGAAATTGGGTGTTCAAACACTGGACGATTATCCGCTCTCCGATCTGGTCGAACGTATTGATTGGACGCCATTCTTCCAATCTTGGGAGTTGGCAGGACGTTATCCGCGAATTTTAGATGATGAAGTTGTGGGTGAACATGCACGACATTTATTCCGTGATGCCAGAGCGATGTTAACCAAAATAATTGATGAAAAATGGTTAACAGCACGCGCGGTATACGGCTTCTTTCCTGCTAATAGTGTTGATGATGACGATATTGAGCTTTATGTAGACGATCAACGCGGTGATATTTTGATGACATTGCACAGTTTACGTCAACAAACTGAACGACCACCCGGAAGACCTAATGCAGCATTAGCAGATTTTATTGCGCCTAAAGATTCGGGTGTAGATGATTATATAGGGGCTTTTGCGGTTACAGCAGGAATAGGGATTGAAGAGCATATTGTCAGATTTGAGGAAGATCATGATGATTATCACAGCATCATGTTAAAAGCCTTGGCAGATCGCTTGGCTGAAGCTTTTGCCGAACGTTTACATGAGCTAGTTCGTAAAGACTTCTGGGGATACGTAGCCGATGAAGTATTAGATAATGAAGCGCTTATTGATGAAAAATATCAAGGTATTAGGCCTGCTCCAGGCTATCCTGCGTGCCCAGACCATACTGAAAAAGCCTTATTATGGCAGTTATTAGAACCCGAAAATAATGCTGGAATGACCATTACGGAAAATTACGCTATGTTGCCGACAGCTGCGGTCAGTGGTTTTTACTTCGCTAATTCAGCATCGCGTTACTTTGGTCTAGGTAAAATCGATCGTGATCAAGTAGAAGATTATGCTAAGCGTAAAGATTGGACAATGACAGAAGCTGAACGTTGGTTAGCACCTGCCTTATCTTATGATGGAGAGGATTAAATGTCTGAAACTCAGAGTTTGATTATTGAATTACAGACTAAGTTATCTTTTCAAGATGAATTACTAGAGGAGCTGAATCAAGTTGTCACCAGCCAACAGCAGCAAATTATGCGTTTAGAAACTGCTTTCGATGCCTTGAAGTTACAAGTGAAAACTTTGCAAACTGATAATAATCAGACAGATACGACAGAACCTCCACCGCCACATTATTAATACGAGTGTGACAATTTGTGATGAAACAGCGTCAGTGTGTTGCTCTAATTGGTGAATCAGAATGGTGTTTTAATGCAAGTGAAAACCTATTAGCTAATTTTGATTCAGCAGCCATATTGTGGGTTTCTGACGATAACGCTATCAAGTCTAACTGTGTAAAACCAAAACAGGTCAAATCACAGCTTGGTAAAGAATTCGACGCCGTAGTTTTCGATGGTTTAACAGAACTATCTGCAGACAGTCTAGGCATTGTGGTGGGTACAATTCGCGCTGGTGGAGTGTTAATTCTATTGTTGTCATCCTCACAGCAAGGTGGTCTGTGGGCAAAACGCTTTAACGCTATTCTTGCTCGTTATAGTGTAGATAATCCTTTATTCCATACTATCAGGCAGTTCGAAGAATTGCCGAATTTAGAGACACTTACAAGTCAAACTAAAGACTACCAAACTGTTGGTCAAACGGATGCTATTACCGCCATTATCCATGTGGTAGAAGGTCATCGAAGACGACCTTTGGTGATATCTGCTGATAGAGGGCGAGGTAAATCTGCTGCATTAGGTATGGCTGCGGCACAGCTCATTCTAAAAGGAAAACAACGAATTTTAGTGACTGCGCCTAGTTTGTCGACGACCGACACACTGTTTAGTCATGCAGCTGTGCTATTACCACAGGCGACTCTTTCTAGAGGTTTAATAGTGCTCGGAAAAAGTCGTATAGAATTTATGGCACCTGATGCCATCATTGAAGCACAACCAGAAGTAGATTTACTGCTAGTGGATGAATCGGCAGCCATTCCAGTTGCAATGCTGACAAAGCTATTAGTCCATTATTCACGACTGGTTTTTGCGACAACACTTCATGGCTATGAAGGCACAGGACGGGGGTTTGCTATTCGCTTTAATAATATGCTTGATTTACATGCCCCTGGATGGAAACAGCATCATATGGTTCAACCTATTCGCTGGTCTGACAATGATAGGGTTGAAGAATTTAGTTTCGATGCCTTGTTGCTTAATGCCTCTGCGGTCGCAGATGAATCGTTAGCAAAGTGTTTACTTACAGATTGCAACATTGATAAGGTTGATAAAGTTGCTTTAATTGAAGATGAATTAGCCCTAACCGAGTTATTTGGTTTGATGGTAATGGCACATTATCGAACGCGACCATCTGATTTAAAGATGATGTTAGATCGTGATGATATCTCAGTTTATGCAATGCGATATCAAGGACATATTGTTGCTACAGCCTGGTTAGTGGACGAAGGGTCTTTAGATGAAGCGATGGCTGAAGCCATTTACAAGGGCACCAGACGTCCAGCAGGTCACTTATTACCGCAATCTTTACTAGCACATGCAGGTTTGATTGATGCAGGGGGACTAAGGTATCGACGTATTATGCGGATTGCCGTTCATCCCGCATTACAACGAAAAGGACTGGCGACCTCTTTGATCTCTACTATTGCCAAAGAAGCCGAAAGTGACAAGATTGATGCCTTGGGCATCAGCTATTCTATTGATAACGATTTGTTACATTTTTGGCAGGTTACCGGTTTCCAAGTAGTTCGCTTAGGCATGCATAAGAGCCATGTCAGTGAAGGGCGCGCCCTGATGATGTTAAAAGCATTGTCTACTGAGGGCGAACAATTTGTTGTTAAAGCTAAAAAACATTTTAGTGGGCAATGGCCTGAGCTGTTGTGTCGCCAGTTTGCTGATCTTGCTACGGAGCAGGTGATAAGCCTCTCTCAGATGTTAGATACCGCTGATATAAATTTATCAGAACAAGATTGGCGAGATATCAACAGTTTTGCCAATGATTTACGGGGTTATGAATTTTGTCACTTAGCGATACGTCGATTCGTTGTTACGCAGTTAACAAAAACACAATTTTTAAGTTTAAGTGACTTTAACCAGCGATTACTCATTTTACTTGTAATACAGGAAAAACCTTGGAATAAAACGGCTGGAATTGTTGGGAAGACGGGTAAAAATGAGCTTGTAACTAGTCTAAGGCAGGCTGTAGTTGAGCTGATCAGTCATGGCAAGGGTGAACTATAATTGACTAGACTTGCTTGTTATTTATTCAATGATCAAGCTATGTGAACGTGAGCCATACCTTATTATCGGCTGCATATTCGAGTGCTAATGATGTTAGTTTTTGGCCACTACAGGGTCCGATAATACAATGTCCATTTTCAGGTTTAAAAAGCGCACCATGCGTAGAACATTGAATGTGTTCACTGTCCATTGACATAAATTCATCTGGTTGCCAGTTGAGCGGGATACCGAGGTGAGGGCATTTATTTTGATAGGCATAGATTTCACCTTGATGCCTTAACACGAATAAGCTTGTCTCACCCTGAGCGGTTTCAATACTAAACTCTTTCGCTTCGTTGTCAGCAAGATCTAATTTATCTGTCAGTAGGTATCGGGTCATTTATTGGTTTTCTACTAAATTTGCAAAGCCTTGTTGTTGGCATTTTCTACCAGCTAATAGACAAGCATCGCTAAGTGCTGACGCTAAATTTTCGCCCTTAACAAGACTGTTAATTAATCCTGCGTTAAAGGTGTCACCTGCACCTATGGTATCAACGATGCAATCTAGTTCACTTGCCTTACTATGAAGAAGTTTATGATTTTGAGTGATCGCCCAAGCTCCTTGCATTCCCCAAGTGCAGGTAGCAGTAATGTCTTGTGATTCGCCGACGAGTTTTAGTAAGCTGCTTGCATTGTCTATGTTACGTGCTAGGGCATAGTTTTTTGAAAATAGTAGAATAGTTGGCAAATGAAATAAACTTTCAATTCCTGGGCGTGCTTTTTCTATTTCAAGAGAACAAGGTAGTTCGGGGTGATGTTTAGTAAGATGTTCAAGCATCAAGCGTGTTTCATCAATATTGCGACCTTCAAAATGCACCCAATCGAAAGCAGTTAAGTCAATTTTTTTGAAATCTTCAAAATTATATTCTGGACAATCACGGTGATGAATAATGCTGCGACTGGCTGTATGTTGGCTCAGGGTAATGTAGGAAGTTGGAATTTTCCCGTTATCAAGACGTATACAGTGATGGCTTGTAATCGAATATTGGCTTAGGTCATTTTCTACGACTTGGGCATCAGGCTCATTAATTAAAACACCAGCCCAGTGGCAATGATGACCAAGCTGACTCAACACCACTAAGGAATTAGTGGCATTACCACCCCTTGTTTTTCTTTGTGTTAAAACACGAACTTCACTGTCTTCATGTGGATAGGTTTCGACAGTGTTAATAATATCAAGAGTGGCAATGCCTACGGCTAAAATATTGGCCATATAATGCTGATTACGGTTACCTTGTCATCAATCGATTAAATCTTATCGAAAACATGACCAATTTGTTCGGTGATAGTATCAATGTCTCCACTACCAACAATACTGTGTAATTTTTGTTGTTGTTGATAATAGTCAACTAAAGGCGCTGTTTGTTCTTGGTAGACGTTTAAACGATTGCCGATAGTTTCTTCATTATCATCGGCACGTTGAAATAGTTCACCATCACATTTGTCACAGTGATCAGGTTTTTTCGGAGGGGATAAATGGATATTGAAGATAGCACCACAGTCTTTACATGTACGACGACCGGTAAGGCGTTGCATCAGTTCATCAAAAGCAACGTCTAAAAGCACAACACCTTGAAGGGGTTGCTCGAGTTCTTCCAAAGTAGCATCTAAAGCCTCTGCTTGAGCGATATTCCGTGGAAAGCCATCTAGAATATAACCATTGTGGGCATCATCTTGAGAAATGCGTTCACGTATTAAGCCGATTACAATGTCATCAGAAACCAAAGCACCCGCATCCATAGCAGTTTTGGCTTTTTTGCCTAACTCGCTACCTGCTGCGACCGCTGCACGGAGTAAATCTCCGGTTGATATTTGTGGAATAGCATATTTTGTTGATAAGACGACACCCTGTGTTCCTTTCCCTGAACCTGGAGCACCCAGTAAAACTGTTCTCATTGTTTGCCTCTTCTATAACTAAGATAAATAATGTTGTTTAAGTGTTTTTAATTAGGCTGTTAGAGCCGATGTTAAATCATCGATTTTTTCTATGACCTGTTGCAGAATGTCAGGTAATGCCTGTGGTTCAATAGTCAGCAGCTCCCAAGCCTTTGGATCTAATGGCGGTACATGGTTATCTCCACTATGGCCAAATTCATCCGCTGATGATACTACAATATCTGCAAGATGAACGATGGAAACTTCTAGAATAAATTGTTCAGCTTGTGATGGTGTGTGGTGAAAACGAGTTACTTCATTCAATGTATTAGGTAAGCGCCATTTACGTGTCAGTGCTTCTCCTGCCATGCAATGATCAAAACCGATAATACGTGCTTCAGCATGTTGTATTGTTTCATGGCCAAACTTAGCACTGGTAATAGCTTCCCTAGCGAGTTCGGGGAGTGATTGATACAGTACTAATGAACCGATATTGTGTAGAAGTCCAGCAGTAAAAAAAACTTCGCTCCTAGCCAAACGACATTGTTTAGCGATTAAATCAGCTGCGATAGCACAAGCAACACTATGACGCCAAAACGCATTCATATCGATTAAATCAGCAGGGATGCCTTTAAATGAATTGATAACTGAAGTAGCAAGAACGAGTTGAATGAGTTGATCGGTACCTACAATATTAATAGCTCTACTGATTGTGGTTACCTGTGATGGAAAACCGTAATAAGGGCTATTAACGACCTTTAATATACGGGTGGTCAAAGCTGGATCAGTGGTAATGACCTCACTTAAATCTTCCAATGAAGCATTTTCATCTTCAATTAAACTCGATAATTGAGTGTAGGTTGTAGGCGCGGAAACTAATTCAAGCGACTGATTAACGAGTGATTCAGCTGTCAATAACATGTTTATTCCTGTTCTGTTTCTTTTATTTTGTCTAACTGTAATTGAAACAATGTATGGATGACAGGATGAGCCAAATCGTTATGAATAAACCGGTTTTCTAGTTCTTGACGTAGTGTCGAATTATTTTCAAGTGAGCCATCAGTCATCTTATTGAATTCCTAAAGTGGATGATTTAATAAAGACTTGACTGATGCTAGCGCCTAAACGGCCGGCGAACCGATCTAAATAATTAGGTCTTGGCGTATAATCTACAATCTCATCAGCACCAATGATATCTCGTGCTACTGTACTGCTATTAGCAAGTCCATCAATGAGCCCAAGCGGTAGTGCTTGCTCACCTGACCAAAATAGCCCTGAAAAGATTCTTGGGTCATCTGCCAGACGGTCACCCCGTCCAGTTTTCACGACATCGATAAATTGTTGATGAATATTATTCAACATGGAATGAGCGTGCTTGATGTCTTGTTCTTTCATAGGCATGAAGGGGTCGAGGAAGGCTTTGTTTTCACCTGCGGTGAGTGAGCGACGTTCAATACCTAATTTCTTAATAGTCTCCGTAAAACCAAAACTATCCATTCTAACGCCAATGGAACCCACTATACTGGCCTTGTCTGCATAAATCTCTTTGGCACTGGCAGCTATATAATAACCACCCGATGCACAAACATCTTGGATGACAGCATAGACAGGGAAATCTGGACGCGTTTCTTTTAAACGCGTTATTTCATCATTAATAATGCCTGCTTGGACAGGACTACCGCCTGGTGTATTCAATCTTAGTATTAAGCCTTGGGCCAGTGTATTGTCAAAGGCATCTCGAACGCCTGAAATAATGGTGTCAGCGTTAGCTTCGGCATCAGCAGCGATTAGGCCGTTTATTTCAACTAAAGCCGTGTGTTGCTGGGTTTGTGCAGGTAATTTTTGACCAGACATCGTAATCATCAATAGGGCAACGAGGTAGAGCAGGATAAGTCCTTTAAAAACATAACCCCAACGTCGACTCGTACGCTGTTCTTTAATTGCAGCAAAAGCGAGGTCTTGTATGACTTTACGCTCCCATGCGTCTGAATCATGACGAGACTTGTCGTTGGACGGCGGGAAATCCCCAAAAGCAGCCATTTTTATACCTGTTAAATGTTGTGGTTCCGTATCATAACAAATGTTATTAGCTTATTGATATTTTGGCTATGACAACAACCATTTTTCTACTTGGTGTAAATCATTGACTATGGCTTTAGGTTGACAAGCTGCTAGCGCTTCACTGGTATGTGCGCCATGACTAATGCCTACGCTATGAGCACCGGCATTATGAGCCATTTGTATGTCATGACTGGTATCACCGATCATGAGTGTCTTATTCGGTGTCACACCTAAATAATCCATCAGTTGTTCAATCATTTCAGGATGGGGCTTGGAGTGACATTCGTCTACGCAACGTGTGGCATGAAAATACTCGTCTAGCTCTGTGGTAGTTAGAACCTTATTTAAACCTTTACGGCTTTTACCTGTGGCAACACCGAGAAAATAGCCTTGCTGATTAAGTCGCTTGATTAAGTTCTGGGCATGACTGAATAATGGGGCTTGCTCAGGGCTTTTAATCCAGTTTTGTTGATAGTGTAGGCCTAGGTTCTGTCGTATTTGTGGGTTTATATCGGGATACAGAGTGGCAACAGCTTCATTTAGACCTAAGCCAATAATGTGACTGACTGTTTCATCAGACAGCGAGGGTAAATCTAGTTGTTGTATCGCCAGTTGCATACAGTCAATTATTTGGGCGGTCGAGTCCATTAAAGTCCCATCCCAATCAAAAACGATGAGGTCATATTCTTTCATTGTGATTTTTCTAGTGTTGCGATAACAGTTGCTAAGTGCTCAGGAATAGGCGCTTCTAGGAGTATTTTCTGTCCAGAAGTTGGATGTGAAATGCCTAATTTCCAAGCATGTAAAAACAATCGATTTAAGCCTAGTTTTTTCATTTCTTTATTGAATCCACGGTGACCATACTTATCATCGCCAGCCAAGGGATGCCCCGTATGATTTGCATGGACACGAATTTGATGCGTTCTACCAGTAAAAATAACCACCTCTGTCAGTTGGCTATTTGGTAAAAGCTTTAACGGGATAAAGAGAGTTTCAGCATGTTTGCCATCAGGATCAACACGAACCATACGTTCGCCAGAAGAAACACTATTTTTTTGTAAAGGTTGAGAAATTCGTTTTTGTTGTTGTCCCCATTGACCTTTTAGCAAAGTGAGGTAACGTTTGTTCATGTCATGTTGCATCATTTGCTGTTGTAAATTGAGCAAGGCATTCCTATTTTTCGCTAGTAATAAGCAGCCAGAGGTATCACGGTCTAAGCGATGAACTAATTCTAGATAGGGGAGTTCTGCACGCGTGATTCTAAGGGCTTCAATAACGCCTTGTCTGATGTTGCTACCAGCATGGACAGCTAAGCCAGACGGCTTGTTAATCACAAGGAGATCATCATCTTCAAACAATACATTGTCATTGAGTTGTTGTCTTAATGAATCACTGACCTTGTTCTGAATAGTTTTTTCTGACGTTCTAAGGGGAGGAACCCGCACCGTATCACCAAGCTGTAGTTTATATGTTTGTTTGATACGTCCTTTATTAACCCGAACTTCACCTTTTCGAATTGCGCGATAAATACGACTCTTGGGCACCCCCTTTTCCAACGACAATAAAAAATTGTCGATACGTTGTCCTTCATTTGCAGAGGAAATGTCAATAAATTGGACGCTGGGGCTTTTTATCTGAGTGGTGGTCATGTCTGTTGTTGATTTGCTATTGCTGATAGCGTGATGGGCTGTTATAGTCGATGCAGGTTAACTCAGCAGAAAGCCACAGTATACCGGTTTTCATTGAATATAACCTTAACGCGGTAGCGTCGCTCCCTGTCATAAGGTAGATGCGGTAGCAGCCCACTAACAAGTTTCGAAGTACACATTTAGCAATGGCTAGATGTGATAGGCGCTCAATTCCGAGCAAAAAGATTAAAGTAGTTCACACGTCAATGATGATAATAAATTTCATCAAACAGGACTATGGTAGGTAGTTAATAAAGTAGATATCCGGCTAGTTGCGCCAAGGGGCGAAGCGCTGATATTGATTAATCATCGTACAGAGATACGATGACACATTACTCTTTTGATTTGTTTAGAGACAAGATTTAAGGAATTAAACAGGAAGGCAATACGCAAAAGTAAGACGTGTTGTAACTATTAATTACAATAAGAAATATAACCATATAGTCAAGCATAGCTTATTTTAGCTAGCTAAGGCCTTATTTTTTAAGGAAAATATGCGTGTGAACCTCAATTAGAGGTTAAAGCATGAAGCGAATTTTAATTAACGCGACTCATGAAGAAGAGTTGCGTGTAGCGATGATCGATGGTCAGCGCTTGTTTGATTTAGATATTGCCGTCCCATCAAGGGAGCAAAGAAAAGGCAATATTTATAAAGGTAAAATCACCCGAGTTGAACCTAGTCTAGAGGCCGTTTTTGTAGATTACGGATCAGAACGCCAGGGCTTTTTACCCCTGAAAGATATCTCAAAAAGTTATTTTAAACCCATGAAGCAAAATGCTGATGGTGAGTCAAATGGTCGTATTAATGTCCAAGATGTACTGTCAGTAGGACAAGAGTTAGTCGTCCAAGTCGAAAAAGAAGAGCGTGGTAATAAAGGCGCTGCCCTGACTACCTTAATTAGTTTAGCGGGTCGTTATTTGGTGTTAATGCCAAATAGTCCTCGTGCAGGGGGGATTTCCCGCCGTATCGAAGGTGATGATCGGGCTGAGTTACAAGAAGCATTACGATCACTTGAGGTTCCAGAAGGTATGGGCATGATAGTTCGTACTGCGGGTGTTGGTAAGCAAGCTGAAGAATTACAGTGGGATTTAGAGTATTTAGTCCAAATCTGGACGGCTATCGATAAAGCCACACAAGAACGATCAGCACCATTTTTAGTGTATCAAGAAAGTAATATTATTATTCGAGCTTTGCGTGACTATTTACGTAAGGATATCGGTGAAATTTTGGTCGATTCACCAGAAGTCTACCAAACAGGTTATGACTTTATGCGAATGGTCATGCCGCATGAGTTGAGTAAGTTTAAGCTATACCAAGACAAAGTCCCTTTGTTTACTCGCTATCAAATTGAGAGCCAAATAGAGACAGCATTTCGTCATGAAGTCCGCTTGCCATCTGGCGGTGCACTAGTTATTGACCCGACCGAAGCGCTTATTTCTATTGATGTTAACTCTGCTAGAGCCAACAAAGGTGGTGATATTGAAGAAACGGCCTTTAATACTAATCTAGAAGCTGCGGAAGAGATTGCACGCCAATTGCGCTTACGTGATTTGGGTGGTCTAGTGGTCATTGACTTCATTGATATGGGACCAAGTCGTCATCAACGTGAAGTAGAAAATCGTTTACGTGAACATTTGAAGGTCGATAGGGCCCGTGTGCAAGTTGGACGTATATCTCGTTTTGGTTTACTAGAGATGTCACGTCAACGTCTACGCCCATCATTGGGAGATGCACACGAGGAAGTTTGCCCTCGTTGTGCTGGATTAGGCCATGTTCGTGGTGTTGAATCTTTAGGCTTGGCCGTTTTAAGATTAGTTGAAGAAGAGGCGAGTCGGGACAAGGTGTCACAATTAATTGTGCAATTACCTGTGTCAGTCGCTACCTTTATGCTGAACGAAAAACGTATACAGCTAGAAGCGATTGAGCGTAGACATAATACTAAGCTATTATTGATACCAAACCCACATATGGAAACGCCTCACTACGATATCGAGAAAATTAAAGATGGTAGTGAGCGTGCTGAAGTCAGCCATCACCTGATGGTGTCGCCAGAGCCAGAAAAACCAGAGGCATTGAAAGAAAGACGTGAGGTTGAGCGTCCGGCTGTGACAGGTGTTTCACCAGCTGCACCAGCACCGATAATGAATTCGAATAGCAGTGCTAGTAGTGCCAGTCCTGCTGCTGCGCCACAAAAACCTAGCTTATTAAACCGTTTATTAAATGTTTTGACAGGTAAATCACCAGAAGAAGATAAGCCTGAGACTGAGGAGAAAAGCGAAGTTATCGAACAACAAGAGGTCAAACAGGAGCAACCGCGTCGACCTAAAGATCGCAATAACCGTAAAAATAATAGAAATCGTAATAATAAAAACGGTACTGATAAGTCAGAACAAGTAAAAACCGATGAGCAGACTACAACCGAATCAGCCAAGAAAGAGGATGAGCAAGGACAGGGTCGTAACTCTAATAACCGTCGTTCACGCAGAGGCGGCCGTCGCCGTCGACCATCGCGTAATGAAACTGATACACCGATTGCTGATGATACTGGTAATAAGTTGCCACCTGAGAAAAAAGAGGTTGATGGCAATGCGTTGAAAATTGATGATGCGCCTTTACCAAATGGTAATGTTATTGATACGTCTCAAGAAATAGAAGTGGATGGTAATAAACCAGCACCTGCTGCCAAGCCTCAGCGTAAGTCGACT
>Ga0209533_1002490_pt1 | contig 16724 bp, 15 predicted proteins | sample COG_04_FD_184748 | JGI IMG/M metagenome (GOLD analysis project Ga0209533, IMG submission 184748) | Pelagic Microbial community sample from North Sea - COGITO 998_met_04 (SPAdes) (version 2) | ecosystem: Environmental > Aquatic > Marine > Neritic zone/Coastal water | place: Helgoland, sampling...
CAATTATCCAAAAGCTCAGAAGTTGGTATGGTGCCAAGAAGAGCCTAAGAACATGGGTGGCTGGTCTTTCATCGCGCCAAGGATCATGGAAGCAGTCGAAAAGATGCCCCTATACGCAGGTCGTAAATCCTCCGCAAGTCCCGCAGTGGGTTCCTTAGCGATGCACAAACATGAGCAAGCCCGCCTAGTGAAGTCTGCTTTTGAACTCTAAACTCTCTTACTTTCCTAACATTACCACTTTTCAAAATTAAAATGGCTACAGAAGTTAAAATTCCCGCGATGGGCGAATCCATCAGCAGCGGCATCCTCGCCGCATGGCACGTAAATGACGGTGACTACGTCGAGAAAGATCAACCGATCTACGAACTTGAAACCGATAAGATTACCTCAGAGGCTGCTGCAGAAGTCTCGGGCGTGATCTCAATCAAAGTCGAAGCCGACGAGGAAGTCGACATCGGTCAAGTGGTGGCCACCATTGACGAGAGCGCACAAGGCACCGCTTCAGACAAAGCAGCAGCACCTGCAGAAACCGCTACTCAAAATGAAGCAGCACCTGCACAGGCTCCTGCTGCTGCAAGTGCTGAATCAAAAGTAGATCCCGTGGCAACACTCTCACCCGCTGCTCGCAAAGCCGCAGAAGAAACGGGCGTAAATCCAGCCGCTGTCGCTGGCAGCGGCAAAGATGGCCGCGTCACTAAAAATGACATTCTCGAAGCTGCCAAAGCACCTACCCCAGCTAAACCAGCACCCGCGGCGCCCGCAAAGGCAGCTCCAGCACCAGTAAAAGCGACTTCAGCTAACAATGGCGAACGCGAGACTCGTAAGAAAATGAGTCCACTGCGCCGCAAGATTGCAGAGCGCCTGGTAACTGCGACTCAAGAAGCAGCGATGCTGACCACTTTCAATGAGGTAGACATGAGTTCAGTCATGAAGCTGCGCAAGCAACACCAAGAAAAGTTTGTTGAACGCCATGGTCTAAAGCTTGGATTCATGTCATTCTTTACCAAAGCAGTCACCCACGCATTGCAAGCAGTCCCAGAAGTGAATGCTCGTATCGAGGGCAACGAAATTGTTTCTCAAAACTTCTTCGATATTGGTGTCGCAGTGGGCACGGACAAGGGGCTCATGGTTCCAGTGCTGCGCGATTGTGATCAAAAAGGATTTGCTGAAATTGAGGGTGACATCATTGCCTACGCTAAGCTCGCACGTGAGGGTAAGATTCAAATGAGCGACCTCGAAGGCGGTGTCTTCACTATTTCTAATGGCGGTATCTACGGCTCCATGTTGAGCACTCCGATTATCAACTACCCGCAACCTGCAATCCTCGGCCTTCACAACATCACTGAACGTGCGGTTGTAGTGAACGGTGAAATTGTGATTCGCCCGATGATGTATCTAGCGCTCAGCTACGACCACCGTCTCATCGATGGCAAAGAAGCCGTAACCTTCCTCGTCAAAATTAAGGAAGCCATCGAAGACCCAAGCCGCCTACTCTTCGGCATTTAATCTTAGCAATAAACCATCACCAATTAGCTATTACCCATTAGCCATTACTCATTAGTCACTACTCATTAGCCATTTCTAATATGTCTGAAGAAAATCATTTCGATCTCGTTGTCATCGGTTCTGGCCCTGGCGGCTATGTCGCCGCCATACGCGGTGCACAACTCGGTTTAAAAACCGCCATCATTGAAAAAGATGACAACCTTGGCGGCACTTGCTTAAACGTCGGCTGTATTCCCAGCAAAGCACTCCTCCACTCGACTGAGATGTATCACTTCGCTGGTCATGGTGCAGCACAACACGGCATCGATTTGACGAACCTCTCCATCAGCATTGAAAAGCTCATGGAGAAAAAGAGCAAAACAGTCGATCAGCTTCGCAATGGCGTAAAGCATTTGATGAAAGCCAACAAGATCAAGGTCTTCAATGGCCTCGGTTCATTAGCAGGTGGCAACAAAGTCAGCGTTCGAGCAACGGGACAGAATATTGATATTGAAGGTAAGCACATCATCCTCGCGACCGGTTCTTCAACGATCGAACTGCCCTTCTTGAAATTTGATGGCGAAACCGTTGTCAGCAGTGATCAAGCAATCGCTTTCGACAAAGTCCCCGAAAAAATGGCGGTCGTGGGCGCGGGCGCTATTGGTCTCGAGCTTGGTTCTGTATGGGCACGCTTAGGGGCACAAGTCGATGTTATCGAATTTTTGCCTACCATCGCCCCGACCTTCGATAAAGATGTTTCCAAGATGGCGGAACGTCTCTTCAAAAAACAAGGTCTTAATTTTCATCTCAAGACTAAGGTTACGGGCATCAAAAAAGCCAAGGGCAAGAATGTGCTCACTGCAGAGAAAGGTGATGAACACATTGAATTTGAAGTCGATAAAGTGCTCGTTGCTGTAGGCCGTAAACCTTACACAGATGGCTTAGGACTCGAAAAAGCAGGTATTACACTCGACGAAAAGGGACGCATCCCTGTCGATGCCCATTACAAAACCAATGTTGCAGGCATTTATGCCATTGGTGATGTCATTCCTGGCCCCATGCTTGCGCATAAAGCAGAGGAAGAAGCCGTTGCGTGCGTCGAACGTATCGCTGGACAAGCGGGCCATGTAAATTACGACGTCATACCGAACGTCATTTACACGGAACCTGAAATTTCAAGTGTGGGCCTCACCGAAATAGCTGCCAAAGAACAGGGGATTGCTATCAAAACAGGTAAATTCAACTTTGCTGGCAACGGCCGTGCCATCGCGTCAGACGGCACGGATGGCTTTGTAAAAGTGATCGCAGATAAGGAAACCGATAAATTACTCGGCGTCCAAATCATCTCCAAAGGCTCCTCCGAAATGATCGCAGCCGCAGTCACTCACATGGAATATGGTGGAAGCGCAGAAGATATCGCGCGCACCATTCACGCCCACCCAACCATGACGGAAGCATTGAAGGAAGCAGCTATGGCCGTGGATGGAAACTCCATTCACAGCGCATAAGCTGTTAAACTATCCTCGGCAAGCGTCGCAGACACAAACCGCGTCGCCATCAATCATCTTGTAGCGAAACTCGCGTTCTGGGTTGGAACGATCTGTGGCGCCGCAGCTCGAGCAGCTATGCAGCGCCTCTATGGCTGTAGCACGACGCTCCTTATCGAATTGCTTGCGCCGTTTTTTGCTGATCACCGATTGAGTCATCGCATCTCGGAAAAACAGCACATAATTCAGTAATGGTGCAAGAATCGCGACTGCCATGCCGATAGAGCCTGCCCCAATTACGGAGACTGCAGTCATCGCAGCAACAAACCACGCGATCCACTTTACTTTAACAGGGACGACAAAGAATATCAAAAATTGAATATTTGGATTCAGTGTCGCGAAGGCAAAAAAGACGCTCAAATACAAGAAATAAGGTGATAGAAATATTAATGCTGAGGGCGAAATCAACTGCCCCACAAACGCTCCCAGTATGGAGAGAAGGAAGCCCACAAAGAGGAATACATTAAAGCGAAACACTCCCCATGCCTGCTCGAGTGCACTACTCATCATCCAAAAAATATACCAATAAAACGCAAGAAAGAGCCCTTGGATCAAAGACTGTGCGACCGTCGGAGGAGCGATCACAAAGGAAAATAACCTCCACCACTCTCCGTTGAGAACTGCCTTGGGAATTAATACCAGAGAAACAAATTCAACTCGCCCAACCAGAATCGCCGCATACATCAACAACTGCGCTACGATCAAAATAAGCACCACATTGGGTATCGCGAGATGGCCAAAGCGCTTTTCTAGACTATCCAAAACTTTCATTCGGTATGTATTCGTCCTGACTTCGAAGAGTGCAAGCGAAACTGGATTTTTTCAGTGCTTCTGAAGTCGGTTTATAAAAAATGATCTTAATGCACTATCAAGAAAGCTCTGAATTCTAAAGTCGCTTATGAGTCCTAGTTGTAGGACGTGCCTCTCGTAGAGGGTGCATTATGCAGTCAGGAAGGAATTAACACAGCCTTTGCCAGGCAAAGAACCTCGTTTTGCAGCAGAACAGATCTCTATCCTTAAACTTAATCGCATAAAGAATTACTTCTCGCCTAAAGCCAACTCGCAAGTGTGCCAAGGCAAGGTCGCACATTTCACACGGGCGGGAAACTGACGCACTCCGACCAATGAGGCCAGTTCGCCATCAGACTCAATTAGGCCATCTATGTCCGACGTGAGCAACTCACCGACTCGTCCGCTCAGCTCAGATGCTTCCTTTAAACTTTTGCCGACCAATGCCTCCACCATCATGGATGCAGACGCTTTGCAAATCGCGCAGCTCGCGGATTCAAATTGGATCGCTTCGATTCGATCTTTCTTAAGCGTCACATACACATTGAGCTTATCCCCACAGAGCGGATTATAACCTTCCGCAGTATGCGTATACCCATCAAGACGCCCATAATTCCGTGGGTTCTTATTATGATCCAAGATGATTTCTTGGTAAAGATCGTTCAAAGAATGACTCATCGGGCTTTATCCAAAGAAACGCTGCATCTTCTGCACAGCAGTTACTAAGCGGTCCACATCTTCGAAATTATTATAGAAGGCAAAGGATGCACGAGCGGTAGCCGGCACTCCGAACCGCTTTAGCAACGGCTGCGTGCAATGATGCCCTGCTCGCACCGCCACTCCATCTGCATCCAAGAAAGTTCCAATGTCGTGTGGGTGAATATCATTAATCAAAAATGAAATGACCGATGCTTTTTCTGGTGCGGTGCCGATCAATCGCATGCCCTCGATCGCGCTTAATTTCTCTGTAGCATCCGTTAGCAAGGCTGACTCATGGGCCAGTGCACCGACTCGATCCATCGATTGTAAATAATCAATCGCCGCCGCCATTCCGATCACGCCTTCAATGTGTGGTGTGCCCGCTTCAAACTTACCAGGAATCCCCTTATAAGTCGTGCCCTCAAAATCGACCTTTTCTATCATATCTCCACCGCTCTGATAAGGTGGCAACCGCTCCAACCATTCACGTTTTCCCCAGAGCACTCCGATACCCGTAGGGCCAAAAATCTTATGCCCAGAAAACACAAAGAAATCGCAGTCCAGCGCAGATACGTCGACAGGCATGTGGGGAGTAGATTGAGCACCATCGATCAAAACGGGCACATTCAATGCATGAGCCTTACGAATGATACGTTCAATGGGGTTGATCGTGCCAAGTGCATTGGAGATGTGTGTGATCGCGACTAGCTTCGTTTTATCTGACAGCATCTGTTCAAAGGCCGCCATGTCTAAGACCCCACGTTCGTCGACTGGCACCACTTTAAGCACCGCACCCGTTTTCTGAGAGGCGATCTGCCAAGGCACGATGTTTGCATGGTGCTCCATATGGCTGATCACGATCTCATCCCCCTCCTTCAAGATCGTTTCAACAAACCCATGTGCAACAAGGTTGATACTCTCAGTCGTGCCTCGGGTAAAAACGACCTCATCTGCATCAGAAGCGCCTATAAAACTCGCCACCTTAGTGCGCGCTGCCTCGTAGGCATCGGTTGCACACTCACTTAAATAATGAACCCCACGATGGATGTTTGAGTTTTCAGTAGCGTAATAGCGTTCGATTGCATCAATCACGAGCTGCGGCTTTTGCCCTGTCGCCGCGTTGTCTAAATACGTCAACGGCTTGCCGCGCACTTCTGTAGCGAGAATGGGGAAATCGGCCCGAACTTGGGCAAAATCAAATAGTTGTGGACTCATGCAATTGGAAAGGTTTCCCAGTTGTCAGAGAATCTCAATTGTATTTCTAGTTTTTATCCTTCTTGATAGATGCATGAAGCGAGACTTATCAGGTAAAATTATGGCCAAACTGATTGTGGGTGCTGCCATTGTCACGGCGGGCGTTCTCGGGGTCAGCTTTTACCTCTCCAGTTCAACCATTCACTCCCTCCTGACGGAGAATCATGAACTCAATAAAGCGATTAAAAACCTGACCGCTGAAGAGCAAATCGGATACGCAACCTTGCAGTCTCAAAGACGAAACGAACATGGAGAACTCGAAAGCACAATTCGTTTCGTGCAAACCGCAGCAGGCAAGCCAAAGGAGATTGTCTCGGAGCAACTTTTTACCATAACAGGTGAAGTCATTCATTTTGATGCGCTGATTGTAAAATTCTCCAATGACTACGTGATAGATGGCAAAGAGCGCGCCCTTTACCTATGGCGTCGAATCTATGGAGAAACAATCAGCCCATCCAGCGGCGAGCTGATCGAAATACCCAACCAAGCGCCTGAGCGCTACCACTCGATCACCCGCTCACTACGCATGAAAGAGAGCGACATTTTCTGGGAAGCCATCTGGAACCTAGCAAACAACCCCGAGCAACTCAGCCAATACGGTATCACCGCAGTATTCGGCAATGCTATCTACACCAAGCTCCAGTTAGGGCAAATCACATTGTTCAAGATCAGCCCAACCGGGCAAATCTACCCAGAAGTCTTGGATACCCATTAGCCAGCCGTGCATCGGAGACTCCAGTGCACTTTAAGGGAGCGTGCGACTCCATTCGGACACCATTGGATAGCTGCTGGCTTATTCAGGTGTAGTGTCGGGATGGAGCACGACGCTGCCGATAAACTGACGCATGGTATCCGCAACGAGACTGCTAAACATCCATCGCACAACGAAATCCGAGATTGGTCGTTGCTGAATCCGGTGTATTGGCGGTGCGCGCTCCAAGACGATAGCGATTACAATAACTCTCGTGACACAGAAACGACCCTCCCTTCATTACTCGATTGTCTCCACTCGTTGGTCCTTTGGGATTCACACGCGTTTCAACCGAAGCCTCCTTATGCCATGCTGGGCTAAACCAATCAGCACACCACTCCCAGACATTGCCGATTTGGTTGTAAAAGCCCCACTCTGATTTGCGGAACGATCGCGCAGGAGCGGTCCATTGATAGCCATCCGCAGCGGTATTGCGGTTCGGAAAGTCACCTTGCCAGACATTGCAGCGGTGCTTCCCTTTCGGTTCCAACTCGCTGCCCCATGGATACATCGTCTGTTTCGTCGCACCGCGCGCTGCATACTCCCATTCTGCTTCAGTAGGTAAGCGTTTCCCCGCCCACTTAGCATAAGCGACCGCATCATTCCACGACACACTGACTACTGGATGGTCCATGCGTTTTTTAATCGTAGATCCAGCGCCTTCAGGCTTTTTCCAGTAAGCACCCTCAATCGCATACCACCATTGTAAGCCCTGAACCGTTTGCGTATCGCGCAGCTTTCGCTGACGAGAATCCGTGAGTTGTCCAATAAACACATACGCCCAACCAAAGCGCTCAGATTCGGTCAAATAACCAGTCGCATCCACAAACTCAGCGTAATGCGCATTCGTCACCGTGGTTATATCTAGCCAAAATGGATCTAGAGTCACTTCGCGGACTGGACCTTCGCCATCACTTGGCCAGGCTTCTGGCCCCTCATAGCCCATTAAAAATGGACCACCCTCAAGGTGAACCATCCCTTCCGTTGAGCCTTCGGTCTCCTTGGGTGAAATCTCGCAACGCTCAGTTGCCGCCACTTCTCCGCGATGAGGTGTGCAACACGCTTTCTTCTCTGGCTCGAAAGATTCAAACATATTGGTATTCACTAGTAGACTCTCAATTGCATCAAGAAAAACCCGTTGTGAACTAAGGTGTTCTTGCAGTTTCCAATATCTGAAACAAACATGAGCTCCATGGCAGATGCACACGAAATCCTACTCGCTCCCTCAATCCTAGCTGGCGACCACGCCGATCTGAAAAGCAGCATTCAGGAAATTGCAAATGCAGGCTTAAAATGGGTCCACCTCGACATCATGGACGGGCATTTTGTGCCGAATCTTTCCTTTGGCCCCCAAACCGTAAAAGCGCTGCGTGCCTACTCAGACTTATTTTTCGATGTGCATCTCATGCTCGACAATCCCGATAAATATATCGACGCATTCCTCGACGCGGGTTCCGAGCAAATCACCATTCATGTAGAGCCCAACTACCCAGTTGCCGAAACACTCGCGTATATTAAAAGCAAAGGCTGCAAGTGTGGTGTCGTGCTCAACCCGGATACACCTGCTGAAGATGCCAAACCATTTCTGAAAGACTGCGATATGGTGCTACTCATGACCGTGCAACCAGGATTCGGCGGACAAAGTTTCCGCGAAGACGTGCTTCCAAAGATTGAGCAAATCTCCAAATGGCGTGATGAAATGGGCTTAAACTTCCGCCTCGAAATCGATGGCGGCGTCGATCTCAAAACTGCGGGTCTTTGCACCGAACGCGGCGCCGACACACTCGTCGCAGGCACCGCATTTTTCAAAGCGGCGGATCGCGCCGAGTTTATTAACACTGTTTGTAAGCAGTAGCGAACGTGCTATTAACCCAAACTTAAGCTATCGGCTACCATTTTGAGAGACTCGTTACTTGTAGCCGAATCGGTAACGATTGGGTCCTTTCAATAGATATCCTTTCGGCAATCTTTGAGTGCGGCGAGTTGCTCACGGGCGAGGCCTACAGCCTTTAAATCCACTTCCGCATAAAAGAGACCTTCCGACTCGTCTGCTTCAACGAGCACTTCGCCCAAGGGGTCCACGATCATACTGTGGCCAAAATAAGTGGTATCTCCGACATCAGACCCATGCCTTTCCGTTCCGCATTGATTGACTGCGATAAAAAAGCACTGATTTTCAATTGCTCGCGCACGCACCAAAGTCAACCAATGCACTAAGCGTGGATGCGGAAAGGCCGCTGGCAGGACTTGCACTTCAGCACCTGCCTGAGCGCACGCTCGAAACAGTTCAGGAAAGCGTAAATCGTAACAAATGGAGCAACCTACTTTTCCAAGACTCGTATCCGCCACTATGATTTTATTTCCGGCTTCAACATGCTGCTCCTCATGAAAAAGTGAAAATAAATGGGTCTTTCTATATTTGGCCGCAATCGAACCATCTGTCTGAATCCAATATAGCGTGTTCGCTGCTGCACCCTTTTTTGTCTGTTCTAAAAACGAACCACACACTGCAATTTGATGATACTGAGCCGCTGCCTGAAGTGCTTGAATCGTTGAGGCTGCGTTCTCCAGTAATCCTTGGTTCAGCTCCCAATCAAAACCAGTCGTGCACATCTCAGGGAAACACACGAGCCCTGCATGCTGTTCAGCAGCCTCCTTTATGAAGTGACATACTTTGTGCAGATTTCTGGCAATCTCTCCACGCGCGACTTCGATCTGAGCTAAGGCTACTTTCATAATTTACTCAACAACTTGATACTCAGGATTAATGTCATGATAACGAGCAAATGAAGCATACCCTTTTTTACCAAAATAACGCTGCAACACTTTCGGATCTGTCTTCGTCAAATCGACGAGGATCAATCCATCGATGACGTCACTAAAGGCTGGATCCACATTAAAACTCAAGAGGACGCCATTCAACTTTAGGTAATGCTTTAAGAGTATAGGAATACCCTTCGCATCATCTTCAAACCCAGATATAATAGCCGACACAGAATCCACAGAATTAATCGACTCACCTATATTCTTGAGGGATATACCGCGCATCATTCTCGGGGCCTTGGGTGCCTTTCGCGGCTTCACTAGCTGCGCCATTTCATCGTCGAAATTGTGTTCTCTGAAAAAGTGCACCATAAGATCTTTGGAAATCCGGTGATACGCATCCGTTATGCTGACAGGCCCAAACAAAGTTTTGTAGTGGGGGTTGCGCACGACAAATTCGCCAATTCCACGCCAAATCAAGGCGAGTGACGCGTGCTTCTTTTGATATTTTAAACAAATAAAAGATCGTCCCAGCTCAATCGCAGGACCCAAGCGCTGCAAAAACTCGGTGCGATATTTAAATAAAGTCGCCGTATACAGCCCGTGTTTGCCTTTGGCTTCAACAATTTGATCCGCTAAACCGATCCGATAAGCGCCGACGAGCTCATCATGCGCACGATCCCACATGAACAGGTGCCAATAATAATCATCGAATTCATCTAGATCACGAGCCAGGCCAGTGCCCTCTTGCACCGCACGAAAAGTCTCTTCACGCAAACGACCGATCTCCAACATCAGTTTGGGTATTGCATTAGACTTCGCAATGCACACGACAAAATCGCCGTGCTCGACTAAGAGCTGATCCTGAGTCAAGGCTTCAACTTCAGCACGCAAGTGATGCTTTAGTTGCTCGGGAGCTAAGGGTGCAAGCGGTTTGCACCTACCCGTTGAACGAAATGGCAAACGTAGGTTCTTATGAGTCGTCTCTGGTTGTGGTTGATCGCGTAATGAATAGGTCTTTAATCTAAGATATTCAGTGGCACTCTCGTCGGTATCAAAACCTTCAATACGTTTTGGTTGAATCACCTCGCCAACACGAAGTTTGATTTGTGTGCCCTTTGCGCGGCAAAACTCACGCGCAAGCAGTGCCGTGCGTAATCGCGGATGAATTAAGCCCATCGCTTGAAAGAACAAGCTATTACGACCTTCAAAATAGATTGGCAGAATTGGCGCTTGGGTGCGCTTGGCTAAACTTACAATATGATTTGTCCATTTCGGATCGACCACGGACTTTGGCTTCCACCCAAAACTAGAGACCTCACCTGCAGGGAACGCACCAAGGCACCCACCCTCGCGCAAGAGTTTAATCGCGGTGCGCATACCCTGCAAATTCGCGCGCTTTGAGGCCTCGGTTTCGAATGGGTCCACCTCAACGATATTACCGCGAATCCCCTCCATTTTGCCTAACAGATAATTACCCATTAGTTTATTGTCTGCGCGCACACTCTGCAGGAGCGCCCCAAGCACAACACCATCCACGCCGCCAAAAGGATGGTTTGCGATCACAATTAAGGGCCCCACCTTTGGAATTCGGTCAAATGACTCGGTGTCGACCTCAAATTGGACGTCCATCACCCGCAGTGTCTTCATGAAAAATTCTGGATCATGCTCCGAATCCGTAAGCTGCGCATGCACGTCTGCGTAAATCTGATTCACACCACCAAACGAGAGTCCACGTGCCAACAATGGATTCAAAGCGCTCCAAGGGGCCGAGATCACTTTATCGAGATCGATTAATTTAGGGGCTGAGTCCGTATCTAGCATGGTGAAAATTGTATCGTTAGTATGAGTATCGGGAGCGCCCGTTTTCAACCATTCAATTTTGCACTTGAGGTATAAATGTGAGGAGACTGCACTCCGCTTTATATTTCACACAGAAAATCATTTTAGACACAAACACTGGTTCGAATGACACACCAACTCATTCTACCAATAAAGAAACGGCAAAAACTTGAAAAAACCCGCAAAATTAGGCTTGATTCAGAGTCTGCCAGCAACATGGTCTTCGTTTTCCAAAAACTTGAGGACGGTTAGCTCAGTTGGTTAGAGCACCTCGTTTACACCGAGGGGGTCGTGGGTTCGAATCCCTCACCGTCTACCATTTCAAGTTCGTCCCGCTCGGCTCTGCCGAGCTTTTTTCTATCATGCGCCACATCATATCCATCCTTGTCGAAAACAAATTCGGAACGCTCGCTCGTATCGCTGGCATGTTCAGCGGTCGTGGATTCAATATCGAGACACTCAATGTGGGCCCCATGACAGACGAAAGCCTTTCACGCATCACTGCTACAATCGTGGGTGATAGCGACGCACTGGATCAAGCAATCAAGCAAGTCGATAAACTGATCAACGTCTTGGAAGTGACTGAATTCACCAGCGGACAAGCCACGGAACGTGAACTGGTCATGCTAAAGGTTGGCTCATCAGCGGGCCAGCGCTCGGAAATCATGCAAGTCTGCGATATCTTTCGCGCCAACATAATCGATGTTTCCGAAGAAACGCTCAACATTGAAATGACTGGTAATGCCAACAAGGTGACTGCGTTTCTCAAATTAATTGAGCCTTACGGCATCATTGAAATGGCACGCACAGGTAACCTTGCATTAAAGCGCGGTTAGTGCCAAGCTCCCGACCCATTTTAGAACTAGTATCTATTTAACCAGGTGGCGACAACGCTGCCGCAATCAACGAAAAATATGCCTGCAAAAGTCTATACAGATAAGGACGCTGACTTAAGAGTCCTCAAAAAGAAAACCCTAGCTATCATCGGTTACGGTTCACAGGGCCACGCCCACGCACAAAACTTGAAGGACAGTGGTCTGAATGTGATCATCGGTCTCTATAAGAAGAGCAAGTCTGTCAAAGTGGCACAAAGCCAAGGTTTTGAAGTATATGAGACCGCAGAAGCAGTTCAAAAAGCAGATGTGATCATGCTTGCGGTTCCTGACATGCTTCAGGCTGAAGTTTACGAAAACGACATCCTCCCGAACCTCACTAAGGGTAAGACACTTGCATTCACACACGGTCTTGCGATCCACTTCGGTCTCATCGAAGCACCTAAAGGTATCGACGTCATCATGGTTGCTCCTAAGGGCCCAGGCCACGTGGTTCGCAGCCAATACGTTGAAGGTAAAGGTGTTCCAGCATTGATCGCGATCAACAAGGGCTCTTCCCGCGACGCGAAGAAGGTGGCACTTGCATGGGCAAAGGGTGTTGGTGGCACACGCGCTGGCGTGATCCAAACCACTTTCAAGGAAGAGTGTGAAACTGACCTCTTCGGCGAACAAGCCGTTCTTTGCGGTGGTGCATCCGAGCTTGTGATGGCTGGCTTCGAAACACTTGTTGAAGCAGGTTACCAACCAGAAATGGCCTACTTCGAGTGCTTGCACGAGTTGAAGCTCATCGTCGACCTCATGGTGGAGTCTGGTGTTTCTGGCATGCGTTTCTCCGTTTCCGAAACAGCTGAATGGGGTGACTACATCAGTGGTCCTCGCGTCATCAATGCGTCTTCTCGTAAGGCAATGAAGGCGATCCTCAAGGACATCCAAACTGGCAAGTTTACCAAGAACTGGGTCAAGGAATACAAAGACGGCCTTCCAAAATACAAGCAGTTCATCAAGGACGGCCAAAACCATCCAATCGAAAAGACAGGTCAACGCCTCCGTTCACTCATGCCTTGGGTGAAGAAGCGCAACATCAAGGGTTCGCAAGCTGCTTACAATAACTAAGCCGTTTCACTACTGAAATTTACAAGCGGTCGTCGGTTTTTACCGTCGGCCGCTTTTTTTATTTCTGGAGGGTTGCGCTTCGTCGCAACCGCAGTTTAAACCTAAAACCGCGATGACAGAGCATCGCCCTCCAGCTGAAAACTATGCCAAATCCGATCCAAATCGCCACTCGTAAAAGCCCACTGGCTCTCAAGCAAACTGAGATGGTGCGCGCGTGGCTGGCTGAAAAACTCCCTAACGATCGATTCGATGAGCTACGCCTCTCTACCAACGTCGACGAGCGACTCACGTGGTCACTCGAAAAACGCGGCGGCATCGGACTCTTCACTAAAGAACTAGAAGACGCTCTACTCGACGGCCGTGCACGCATTGCCGTGCATAGTGCCAAAGACCTGCCAACAGCTTTTCAGGCGGATCTGCATGTCGCAGGCTATCTACCACGCGCCCGTGCACACGATATCCTAGTCCATCGCACCGACTGCCCTCAACCGCAGACCATCGCCACCAGTAGCCCACGCCGTCGCGCGCAAGTCGGCATTCTACAAGAGCAAGCCGAGTGGACCACTATTCGCGGCAACGTTGCCACGCGCATGCGCAAGATCGTCGAAGGCGAAGCTGAAGCCACCCTGCTCGCAGCTGCTGGGCTCGACCGTTTAGACATTACTGAACACGACGGCCTGACTTTCGTTGAACTTCCGATAGAGCAAGTAGTTCCCGCACCTGGACAAGCCGCCATCGCGATCCAATGCCGCGAAGCAGACCTCGATAAATACCAAGACCTCTTCTGCCAAAAGACCAAGCTAGCCGTCGAACTTGAGCGCTGCTTCCTCCGCAAACTCGGTGGCGGTTGCCAAACACCAGTTGGTGCCCATTACACAGAAGGCACGTTCTATATCTTCCACCCAGAAGTCGGCCACACCACTTTCGAATTCGAACTCGATTCACTCAACGAGATCGAACCCATCATAGAGACCGTCATCCACGACCTCTCTTTGTAATTCAGCAAATTTAGAAACCGAACTTCTAACTACTGAATTCTAACCTCGTTCAAACATGTCCAAGAAAACAGGAAAAGTTTATCTAATCGGTGCCGGCCCAGGCGATCCAGGTCTAGTCACCGTTCGCGCGCGCCAGCTCATCGAAATTGCAGACGTCATTGTCTATGACTATCTGGCCAATCCAAAACTACTCGATTGGGCACGCGACGATGCGGAGCGTATTTACGTCGGTAAAAGCGCGGGGCGCCACTCGATTCCTCAAGATGAAATCGAAGAGATCTTGGTAGCGCGCGCCCACAAAGGACAACAAGTCGTGCGCCTCAAAGGCGGTGATCCTTTCGTCTTCGGTCGTGGTGGCGAAGAAATCGACGAACTACAAACCGATAAAATACCATTTGAAATCGTCCCAGGGGTGACTGCAGCACTGGCAACCGCTGCCTATGCAGGCATCCCACTCTCTCACCGCGACTACAGCTCAGCGATTACCTTTCTCACAGGTCACGAGAACCCAGAGAAGCACACGCTCAGTATCGACTTTAAGGCCTACGCCAAAACAAACGGCACGCTCTGCCTGTATATGGGCATCGGGCAACTGCCACGCATCAGCGCAGAGCTCAAAGAAGGCGGCATGTCAGGCAAAACCCCAGTCGCGATCGTTGAATGGGCGACACTCAACCGTCAGCGCTCCGTCTATGGCACACTCGATACTATCGTCGACGACCTAGCCGCTTCAGGCCTCGGCGCACCTGCAATGATCATCATTGGAGAAGTCGTTGCTCATCGATCCAAGACTGAATGGTTCGAAGGTCGTGAACTCTTCGGCAAACGCTTCGTGGTGACGCGTGCCCGCGAACAAGCGGGCCAACTCACGCAAATGCTTGAAGAGAAAGGCGCCGAAGTCATCGAGCTCCCATTCATTGAAGTCACTACTGATTTTGACCCAAAGGTTCTGAGTGAGATCCTTGCGGGCATCGCCGTTTACGAGTGGGTGATCTTCACCAGCGCCAATGGCGTAAAATCCTTCTTCGAACTCTTCTACAAAGCTTTCGACGACATCCGTTGCCTCGGCCCCATGCGAATCGCAGCAGTTGGTGCCGCAACTGCACGTGAGATCGAAAAACATAAGCTCAAAGTCGACTTTGTGCCGAAACAAGCCAACGCAGCAGCACTAGCCGAGGAACTCATCGAAAACGAAGGCATCGAAAGTGTGCAAGTCCTCGTCGTGACAGGAAATCAAAACCGTGAAGAGCTCGTTCAACGTTTAGAAACTGAAGGCCGAGCAATCGTTGACACACTCCCACTCTACAAGACAAAGAAGACCAATCTTCTTGAAAACGAAGCCGCAGCTCGCTTCCGAAAGGAAGGTGCCGATGCAATCCTGTTCACGAGCTCTTCGACAGTAAACTCGTTCATCGATCAGAACGCGGCCTTCCAACTCGAAGATGGCGCACGCCGCCCCGTGCTCGGTAGCATCGGTCCGATGACTTCAAAAACACTCACCGAAAAGAAACTCCCGATTGGCTTCGAAGCACCTGTCTCCAGCTTGGAACACTTCATCGAAGCTGCGGTTCAACACTTTAAGGAACGTTAAACAACGAACGTCCAACTTTGAATTTTTAATAGGACTTTTCATTCGACGTTCGATGTTGAGCGTTCGATGTTCATTGTTCTCAACCCACTCCACACAAACAACTCCATATTCTTATGAACGTCATCCTAGAAACCACACAAGGCTCGATCGAATTCAAACTATTCGACGACATTGCACCTAAAACCTGCGAAAACTTCACCACACACGTGAAGAACGGCTATTACGATGGAGTGATCTTCCATCGTATCATCGAAGAGTTCATGATCCAAGGCGGCGACCCAACCGGCACAGGCCGTGGCGGTGAGTCCATCTGGGGCAAGAACTTCGAAGACGAATGCGCACGCGACGTCAAATTCGACAAGCCAGGCCTCCTCGCGATGGCCAACGCAGGCCCAGGCACCAACGGTAGCCAGTTCTTCATCACCACAGTGGCGACTCCTTGGTTGCACATGAACCACACGATCTTCGGTGAAGTCGTCAACGGCATGGACACCGTAGACGCACTCGAAGGTGTCAAAAAAGGCCCAGGTGACCGCCCAATCGAACAACAGAAGATCCTCTCGGGTAAAGTCGTCGATTAATTTAGGTTCTATCTGAACCACTACAAAGCGACTCCATAGCAATGGGGTCGCTTTTTATTTGGAATCAACGCAGGCTTTGGCGTATTCATACAAAAACCAAAGCCATTTCTTGACTTTTTGAGTCAAAAACTAAAGTAATAGGCTCAATGACCGACAGTATCACATCGCACACTGCGCCAGCAAAGGATTTGGACCTCGAAGCCGCATCCGCCGTTGAGCGCGTCCGCTGGGCTTACGCGCAGCATGGAGACCAGCTCGTGCTCAGCACAAGCTTTGGCGTGCAAAGTGCCGTGATGCTACATTTGGTGACCAGCCAAATACCGAAGATACCAATTATCTTCGTCGATACAGGCTACCTCTTCCCAGAAACTTACCGCTTTGCAGAGTCTCTGAAAGAGCGTTTGAATCTGAATTTAAAGACCTACCTCCCCCTGCAGACCTCTGCACACCAAGAAGCAGTGCATAGGTCTGCAGGGGG
>Ga0209533_1002497_pt1 | contig 16677 bp, 15 predicted proteins | sample COG_04_FD_184748 | JGI IMG/M metagenome (GOLD analysis project Ga0209533, IMG submission 184748) | Pelagic Microbial community sample from North Sea - COGITO 998_met_04 (SPAdes) (version 2) | ecosystem: Environmental > Aquatic > Marine > Neritic zone/Coastal water | place: Helgoland, sampling...
TAGATGAAGCTTTTTCAAGCGAAGATTTAATTAAAGGTATAGAGGTAATATTATCAAAAAAAGTTACTATGGGAGAAATTACTCATAAGTTTGAAAGAGAATTTTCTAAATACATGAATGTTAATCACGCATTGATGACTAATTCTGGTTCTTCTGCAAATTTATTAGCTGCTTTTGCATTAATTAATCCTAAAAAAAAAAATTTTTTAAAAAGTGGTGATGAGTTCATTATTCAATCTCTTTGTTGGTCAACTTCATTATGGCCAATGATTCAAGCTGGTCTCAAACCTAAATTTATAGATGTTAATTTTAATAGTTTTAATATAGATTTTGAAGAGTTAGCTAAAGTAGCTTCTAAAAAAACTAAAGCGCTAATGTTAGTGCATGTATTGGGGAACTCATCGAAAATACCATCAATTTCAAAATATTGTAAAGACAACAAGATATATTTAATAGAAGATTCCTGTGAATCTTTAGGCTCAAAGTATAATAATAAATTTTTAGGAACATTCGGCGATTTTGGCACTTATTCATTTTATTACTCGCATCAAATTACCTCAGGTGAGGGAGGTATGTTGGTTTGTAATTCAAAAGAAGATTATGATATTGTGCACTCATTAAGATCACACGGCTGGGACAGAGGTATTGGAAATAATAAAAAAAACTTACCTACATTTAATTTTATTAATTCTGGTTTTAATTTAAGACCTACCGATATAGCAGCTGCTATAGGACTTAATCAATTTAAAAGATTAAATTTTTTTAAAAAAATAAGATCACAAAACAAAGAAAAAATAATAAAATCATTAATAAACTCAAAAAAATGGGATAATCAATTTACTTTTTTTAAGCAGGTAAAAAATTTAGAGCCTAGTTGGTTTGGTTTTCCATTAATTATCAATAATACAAATGTAAATAAGAAAAATAAATTTTTGAGTTATTTGAGAGAAAAAGGAATAGAAACTAGACCAATCATAAGTGGAAACTTTATGAATCAAAAAAGTATTGACCTTTATAAATTGAATGAAAAAAAGCAAAAGTTTAAAAATGCACAAAAAATTGAGGATACAGGTTTTTTCATAGGCCTGCATACACAGCCTATAGAAGATAAAGTGTTAAAAAAAATTACACATTATTTGTTAATGATAGATAGTTTTTAGTTTTCCACCCACCTTTTGCTAATATAATCAAATTCATCTAAAGTATCTTTTATAATCTCTCTCTTTTTTTCATCTGTACAATAATTCATGAAATAATTGTAAGCATTTATTTTTTTACTATTTATTTCATTTTTTAATGTATCAAATTTAATTATTTTATCTGCTAGATCTTTTGGATTATCTAAATCAACAGTAAATACAAATTCTTCTAATTTTTTGTCTAAAATATCTTTAGAATATATTACTGGTATTTTAAAATAAAATGCTTCATATAATGGTAATGTGGACCTAGCTACATAAGTCGGCATTATTAAAGCCTTGCATTTGAAGTATAAAGCAAGAATCTCCTCGTTTGTTAAATAATTGAAAATAATAAAATTTTTTTCTAAATTATTTTTTTTTATTAGTTCTTTAATAAATTTATAATTTCCTTTTTCCGAACCACTAAAAACAATCTTAAATTTAGAACTATATTTTTCTTTTAATTCATTAGCAGCATCAATTATATATCTATGATTTTTATGTGCCCAGAATTGAGCTGGATAAAAAAAATATTCTTCATCATTTTTAATATTTAAATTAGTAAGCAAATTTTCCGTTTCAAATTTATTCTTTGAATTTTCCCATAGGGATGGCAAATGAGAGCTAAATGGATAAACAGTAATTTTCTCATAAGGACAATTAAAAAGAGTATTAAGTTCATTTTTCGTCCTATCCGAGTCCACTAAAATTTTATAAGCCCTATCTACTGATTTAGTTATCAAAGATTTAGTATCATTAAATACATTTTCATTTTTGTACTCAGGAAAATAGTTATTAAATTTAAAATTAAGATCATATAGATTAACAATAAAATTAATTTCATTACAACAGTTAATATAAAAACTTGGGCCAAGAAAAATTACTAAATCAAATTTATTATTTTTTAAAAATTTTGAAAAAGGATTGATTAAATTCAATTTTTTTAAAAAAAAATTTATTATTTTTGATTGAGATAAAATATAGAAAAGACGTGAACTTTTTTGTTTATTAAAATTCAGAGGAAAAATATTATTTTTTTTTAATTCATAATCACTATTTTGAAGCATAGTAATAAAGCTAACATCATATTTAGTAGATTTAATTTGATCAATTAACTTCGCAGTGCAAATTGATTGAAAATATCCACCACCACCTTTTTCAAATGTATCAAATATTACTCCAATTTTCATTGCTTAATTTAAAGGTTATATTATATAATTATTAAATATGTTAAGTATATAGATCTTTTATCAATATAATGCAAAAAATCATAAAAAAAATAATTCATCAGTTATTTGATAAATTTGATTATAGAATTTTAAAAAAAGAAGATCTAATAAAATTTAGATTAGATGATTTTAAAAAAAGTTTGAAGGCAACTGATATAGATAATATTTATACAAATGAAAATTTAGTCTCTTTTATTTCTAAAAATTTTTCAAAAAGTCACTCTCAAATATTCCAAGATTTATTTGTTTATTACATTCTAAAAAAAGAAAAAGGTATATACTGTGAAGTTGGAGCATTAGATGGAAAAGAATTATCTAATACCCTTTATTTAGAACAAGAGCATGGATGGAGTGGAATACTTTGTGAACCAAATAAAAGTTACCAAGAACTTATAAAAAAAAATAGACCTAATAGTATTTTAATCACAGAACCAATTTTTTCCAAAGAAGATCAAGAGATAAATTTTACTGAATTAGAGGGAGGAAGATCGGGGATAAACAAATCTTCTTCTGGTGAAACATGTTATAAATTAAAAACAACATCATTGAATAAAGTATTGAAGGAAAATTTAAATGATAAAAATATTAATTATATATCAATAGATACTGAAGGCACTGAATATGAAATAATTAAGGAACTTGATTTTGATAAATTTTATCCTGAAATTATTACGATAGAACATAACTATGAAAAAAAAAAAAGAGACCAAATATATAGTTTATTAAAAGATAAAAATTATAATAGATATTTTAAAAGCATAAGTAGATTTGAAGATTGGTATGTAAGGCCATTGAATAAATGAAAATAGCTATTCTAACAACAGATACTTTGCATCACAAGTATTTTACCTCCCAAATATGTCTTGCCACAGATGAAGTGTTATGCATTCTAGAAAATAACATTTTAAAACCAAAGTTTGATACAAAAATTAAGTTTGAAGGTAAAAGAGAAATATTTGAAAAAAAAAAATGGTTTAAAAATAAGAATTTTAACCTCAAACAGATTGATAATTTAAAAGTCTTAAATGTAAAAAATGCAGATAATCAAAGATCAATAAATTTTTTAAAAAAAAAAAATATAGACATGATTATTTTATTTGGCGTAAAAAAAATTTCAAAATTATTCTTAAATAAATTTAAAGGAAAAGTTTTTAATTTACATGGTGGTGATTTAAGAAAATATCGAGGTCTTGACTCTCATTATTGGTCTATTTACCATAATGATTTTAAATCTTTATTTGTTACATTACATACTGCCGAAGTTAAATTAGATACTGGAAAAATTGTTAGCCAAAAAAAAATTAATTTAACTAAAACGGATAAAATTTACCAATTAAGATATAAAAATACTAATATTTGTGTATCTTTAGTTAAATCTTTAATCAAAAAATTAAACTTAAAGAAAAAAAATATATTCAATACTCCTAATTCTTACGGGAGATATTATTCTTTTATGCCAAAACAACTTAAGGTTATTGTTGAAAAAAATTTTAATAAAAATCAAAAAAGATTAAATGATTAAGTACAGTAAATATCTAAAAAAAAAAAGCTGTTCAATTTTTTTATTTCATGGAGTTATTAAAAAAAATAATTACAATTTAAGAAATTATAATAATAAGCATATTGTACAAAAAAAATTTGAACAAATTTTAAAAGATTTGAAAAAAAATGGTAAGCCTATTTCTATGGATACAGTAAAAAATAATATTATCAATAAGCAAGATTTTGATAATAAATCATTCGCAGTAACTTTTGATGATGGTTTTTATAATAACTATTCAATTGCAATTCCAATATTAAAAAAAATGAAAATTCCTGCAACATTTTATATTACTACAGATTTTATTGAAAAAAATATGACATCTTGGATAGACAGAATTGAAATTGCAGTTAATTCTAAAAATTTTGGATGTACAAAGATTCTTAATAGAGAATTTAGTTTTAACGACTCTGTTAAAAGTAAGATTAAATTCATGGATAATTTAAGAAAAAAAATTAAAAATAATAAGAAAATTGATCCATATAAAATAACCTCACATATACTTAATGATTTAGAATATAAAAAAAAAATATCGAGTTCTAATGATATATTAGATAAAAAAATGAATTGGCCCCAAATTCAAAAGATAGATAAACAAAAATTATTTACTGTAGGTGGACATACAAAAACTCATAGAATTCTATCCTTTCTCTCTGACAATGAGACAAAAAAAGAAATTAAGGAAAGTATTAAAATAATAGAAAAAAAATTAAATAAAAAGATTATACATTATTCTTATCCCGAAGGTTTAAGCCACACCTTTTCCAATCGTGAGATATTATTACTAAAACAAAAAGGTATTGAGTGTTGTCCAAGTGCTGAAAATGGTGTTAATAATAAAAATTCAGATTTATTTAAATTAAAAAGAATATTTTGTGTTTAGCTATTATTAAATTTCTTTACCTAATATGATAAATTTGAAGTATAATTTTATGTCTAATAACAAATCTAAAAAAAATGCAAAATAAATCTTCAAATAAAAGTTTTGGTATAGTTTTTTTTATAGTTTTTCTTTTAATTGGAATCTACCCTTTATTAAATCAAGAAGATGTAAGAATTTGGTCTTTAGTTATATCTTCTATTTTTCTTATTTTGGGATTGTTAGACTCAAAAATATTATATCCACTTAATAAGATATGGTTTAAATTTGGTATTTTGCTTGGAAAAATAGTTTCACCATTAGTGATGGGAATAATATTTTTTATTGTTGTAACCCCAATAGGATTGTTAATGAAATTGTTAAAAAAAGACTTATTAAATCTTAAATTTAACAAACATAATAGTTACTGGGTTGAAAAACGGGAGACAAAAAGTAAAATGAAAAATCAATTTTAAAATGAATTTTGTAAAAGAATTTTTGGAGTTCCTGATAGTAAGAAAAAAATATTGGCTTTTACCAATTATAATAGTCCTTGTATTGTTTGGAGGATTAATCATTTTAAGCCAAGGTTCTGCTGTGGCTCCATTTATTTATACAATTTTTTAAAGTGTCTTCAATTTTAGGTATATCAGCATTCTATCATGATAGTGCCGCATGTATCCTAATAAATGGTGAAATAGTTGCAGCTGCCCAAGAAGAAAGATTTACTAGAAAAAAACATGATCCAAGCTACCCTTATGAAGCTATTGAATTTGTATTAAATTATGCAAATTTAAAATTAAGCGAAGTAGATCAGATAGTTTTTTTTGAAAAACCTTTTTTAAAGTTCGAAAGACTTTTGGAAACTTATGTTGCTTTTGCACCCAAGGGGTTTGTTTCTTTTAGTAAGGCTATGCCAATGTGGATTAAAGAAAAACTTTTTCAAAAAAATTTATTATTTAATAAGCTTAAAGAACATGATACTAATTATATTTCTGATGAAAATATCTATTTTTCAGATCATCATTTAAGCCATGCAGCCAGTGCTTTTTTCCCGTCACCTTTTGAAGAAGCTGTCATACTTACTGCAGATGGTGTAGGTGAGTGGGCAACAACAACTGTTGCAGTGGGAAAAGGTAATAAATTAGATATAAAAAAAGAAATTCATTTTCCACACTCACTTGGTTTACTTTATTCAGCTTTTACCTATTACACTGGGTTTAAGGTTAATAGTGGTGAGTATAAACTCATGGGTTTAGCTCCTTATGGAAAACCGATTTATGAAGAAAAGATAAAGGTTCTAATAGATATAAAAGATGATGGATCATTTAGATTAAATCAAAAATATTTTAACTATGCTACTGGATTAACAATGACCAATGATAAATTTCACAATTTATTTGGTCAAAAGCCGAGAAACCCAACAAATGAAAAATTAACACAATTTCATATGGATATTGCTGCCTCTATTCAAAAGATTACAGAAGATATTATGATCAAATTAACAAGATCAATTTGTAATGAATATAATATTAGAAACCTATGTTTAGCTGGCGGTGTAGCGTTAAATTGTGTTGCTAATGGAAAAATTCTTGAGGAAAAGATTTTTGACAATATTTGGATTCAGCCAGCTGCCGGAGATGCTGGGGGCTCATTAGGTGCAGCTTTAGCTTTATGGTACTTAGATCAAAAAAATGAAAGAAAAGTTAATTCAAATGACTGTATGAAAGGGTCTTATTTAGGATCAGAATTTACCCAAGATGAAATTGAAAAAGAACTTAAATCAATCGGTGCTAATTTTGATACTTTTGATTATAAAAATTTAATTAATAATACATCAAAATATTTATCTGAAGAAAAAGCTATTGGTTGGTTTCAAGGTAGAATGGAATTTGGTCCTAGAGCATTAGGTGGTAGATCAATTTTGGCAGATCCTAGATCTGAATTGATGCAAAAAAATTTAAATTTAAAAGTTAAATACAGAGAAAGTTTTAGACCTTTTGCTCCCTCTGTTCTTAAAGAAGATGCGAAAGATTGGTTTAATATAAATGTTGAAAGCCCGTATATGTTATTAGTTGCAAACATCAAGTCAGAAAAAAAAATAGAAATGAACGAAGATCAAAAAAATCTTTTTGGAATTGATAAATTAAATATAAAAAGATCTGAAATACCAGCGGTAACTCATGTTGATTATTCTGCACGCGTCCAGTCTGTAGATAAAAATACAAACAAACCTTATTACGATTTAATTTCTAAGTTTAAAGAAAAAACAGGATGTTCTGTAATTGTAAATACTTCTTTTAATGTAAGGGGTGAACCAATAGTATGTACACCAAAAGATGCTTTTAATTGTTTTATGGGAACAGAATTAGATTATCTGGTTATTGGAAACTGTATTTTAGACAAGAATAAGCAAGATTCAAACCTTAAAAAAGATTATTCAAAAGAATTTGAATTAGATTAGATTAAATTTATATAATGGAGATAGTAAAGAATAATAAATGAAGCTGGATTAACAATTTAAATCCAAGAAAAATATTAAAACTTTATAATCAAATCAAGATTTTGATTTTGTGAAAAAAATAAAATATTTAAATATAAAGAAGTTAATTTATTGACTTATTATATATCTCATCTGAAATAATTTTATATATTTTATCTGAAATAATATTGTAGCTACTTGGACTGAGGTGGCCACCTTTTATTGCGTAATAATTTTTATCATCAAATTTAATTGTTTTACTAAGATCTAAAAAAAGATTGTTATTATCTTTAAGGTATTCTTGAAGTCTATCTCTAAAAATAAATTGATTTTGATCGTTATTCCAATATTTGCTAGCTGGTATAAAAATAAATAGAGGAGTACAACTGCTTATATTACATTCATTATTAACTAAATTGATTAGTAATTTTGTGTCATTTGGTAACTTAAAAAAATATTTTTCCTTATAAAAAATTACTATTTCTCTTAAATTATTCAATTTTAGGTAAGGAAGAATTTTATTTAAAAAGTTTTTTTTACTAGAAAAGTAGAGTTTTTTATTATCATTTAATTTAAAATTTCTAATTTTAATTGAATTAACCAATTCTTTTGAGAGATTTAAATTTGTACTATTATGATCAAAATATTTTTCTAATAAATTATTGTTAATTTGATGGGAAAAATATTTGTCAGTTGAAAACTCTTCTCTATCATTTGGATGTATTCCTATAATTAGGTATCTAGGCTTAATCTTTTTTAAAAAAGTTTTAATTGTATAAGCATTCATAAGTGAATTATTACCCGCCATACCAAGATTAAAAGTAATTAGTTTTTCTTTATCAAAACTTTGAAGTTTTGTAGAGATTACATCTTTTTCATGCACACATGCTCCATGAATAAATGAGTCTCCCACAAACATAATTTTTGTTTTATTTTCATTATTTAAAAGATCCCATTTTTTGTCTTCATTTCTAAAACCAAATCTATCAGATTTATATTTAATCAAACCGTATCCTTCATCACAATAGAATACTTTTTGATTGGGTTGTCCTCCAATATGAGTAATTTTATTTATATTTTCTTCTTTTAAAAACATTTTATTTAATAGGATAGGTTCATAATCTTTAAGTTTAAAACCTTTATCTCTTCCTGAAGATTTCATTTCATGAAATATTTTTCTACTTTCTGTAGTAGTATTTTGTGATACTTTTTTAATTATATAGTTTGCAATAACTGCAAAAAAATAAATCCACATTATTGTCATAAAAAACAACAAAAAGTATTTTAAGCTAATGTTCATAAATTAATTATATTTAAATTTTACTAAAAACATACGAATATATTGACACTGACAATATTTTTGAATAATTAAAACAAATTAGTTCTATTAATTTTAAATAATACTTAAAATATTCATGAAAATATTAATTACCGGAGTGGCTGGATTTATAGGAAGTAGCTTAGCTAGAAAATTACTAAAAAATAAAAAAATAATTATTCATGGTATAGATAATTTTGACCCCTATACTTCTAAAAAATTTCAAAACCTTAGATTAAAAGATTTAAAAAAAAACAAAAATTTTAAATTTCAAAAAATTGATATTAGAAATTTTACTGTTATAAAAAATTTTTTTAAAAAAAATACCTTTGATTATGTCTATCATTTTGCAGCAAGTGTTGGAGTAAGGTACTCGTTAGTAAATCCAAAGAAATATGTTTCAAATAATATAGTTGGTTTTTTTAATTTGATTGAAAATATTAAACATAACCCGCCCCAAAATTTTTTTTTTGCTTCCTCAAGCTCTGTTTATGGAGAAAGTAAAAAATTTCCTTTGGAGGAAAATCAAAAATTAAAACCTATAAATGTTTATAGCTATTCTAAGAAAAGTAACGAAGAAATGGCAAGGATTTACTCCAACCTTTACAATATGAATTTTATTGGATTAAGGTTTTTCACTGTATTTGGAGAGTGGGGAAGACCAGATATGTTTTTTTTAAAATTGTTAAAAGCAATAAATAATAAACAAACTTTCTACTTAAATAATTCAGGATATCATTTCAGAGATTTTACTTATATTGGAGATATTGTGAAGATTTTGGAAAAAATGTTATATTTAAAAAATCAAAATAAATTTGAAGTATTTAATATATGTTCAAACAAACCATACAAATTATCGAGAATTATAAACTATGTTACTGCTAAACTGGGAAGCTTAAAAATTAAGAATATCCCAATTAATAAAGCTGATGTAATAAAGACACATGGAAATAATAAATTAATTAAAAAAAGGTTGAAATCTATTAATTTTACAAAAATTGAAAGTTCAATGGATAATACTATAAAATGGTTTAGGAAGAATAAAAAATTTATATAAAAAATTTAATTTTTTATAAAATAATTTTTTAGTTTAATAATTTTTAACCCACCCATATTTTCAGGTAGAAAAGTTTTTACATACCACAACCATCTTGCGATATATTTATTTCTTGAGTTAGTTCCTAAATAAATCTCATGAATCTTTTGTTTTTTTTGTGAAATAAATTTTGCAGCCTTTTCAACATTTGTAGTATTAGAAATTAAGCCATCACATTCTGAGAGAATTAAAGTCTCTACAAGTATTTCTTCACCTAATTTATATCTATGATTTTTTCTTGGATAATTTTTAAAAGCATCATCTTTATAAGATCTGTATGATTCATAAAATATTAATTTGTCTTTAAACTCCTTTTTTAAACCATCTAGATATATTTGTTCTTCAGTTATAACAAAAATTTTTTTATAGTTATTTTTTTTTATTAAAGAGTTAATTAAATCAATCATTATCCTTAAATTTGGCTGAAAACTATGACTTCTGGCTATTTTATAGGATGTGCCCCTAAAATGCACACCTAATGTTTTTTGTTTAAAATTTTTTTTAATAAAATAATTTTTTTTTGTTAAAAATATTGGGTTAATTTTAATATATTTTTCATAAATTTTTCTTAGATTGTTTTCGTTCCATTCAAACACTATATCAGAGGGCAAAAAATTACTTGAAAATATTACATTATTACTCTTGTAAACATCTTTTAAGTTATACTTAGTTATTTTTTTAAAATAAACTTCCCAAAAATTTTTATTTTTATATTTTTTAGACTTGTCATTATAGATTGTTTTAAAATTTTTCATGTCTATCACTGGAATAAAATTAAATTTTTGAGCAATTCTAATATGATTAAGTACAAAAAAAAAATTAGAAAAAAAACCTGATCCAACATCACGTTTAATTATATAAAAAATGGATTGTTTATTTTTATTACCGAAAGAGGACAATTTATATCCAAAAGAATTTTTTTTTGGATATAATTTTACTAAAGGCTCAGGTCTATTATGTGTAAAATATTTTCTTAAAAATCTTTTCATTTAGTAAATATACATGTTAGATATAATAATTAAATTATTTTATATAATATGATCACATGTGGAATAACAGGAGGTAATGGAGTATTAGGTAGTGCATTTGTAAAAAAATATCAAAATAATATAAAGTTTATAAAATTTAGAGGAGATATTACAAAAAAAAATGATCTAATAAAATGGTTCAAAAAAAATGATTTTGATTTTATAGTTCATTTTGCTGCATTAGTGCCAACAGGAGAGGTAGATAAAGATTTGAAATATGCAAATAAAGTAAATGTAGAGGGCACAAAAAATTTAGCAAATTTAGTTTTAAAAAATAGAAATATTTGTTGGTTTTTTTTTTCATCTACCTCACATGTTTATAAAAATAATATAAAAATTGCTAAGTTAAGTGAAAAAAGCGAGTTAGAACCATATACAAATTATGGTAAAACAAAATTAAAAGCTGAAAAAATTTTAATCAAAAAATTTAAAAAAAGTAAAATTAATTTATGTATAGGGCGAATATTTAGTTTTACTAGTTACAAGCAAGGTAGATCTTTTTTTGTTCCCAATATGTTTCGTAAAATTAAAAACAATAAAAATATAAAATTATCTAATTTAAATCATTATAGAGATTTTATTTCAGTCAATGATATTTGTTCAGCAATTAATTTACTATATAGCAAAAAATATAAAGGAATAATCAATATTTGTTCTGGTAAAAAAGTAAATCTTGTAACTATTGTTCAATATTTTGCAAAAAAATTTAAAAAAAAAATAACAACAAATAATCAAAAAAAACCATCATTTCTTGTAGGAGATAATGATAGGCTTAAAAAAATTGGATGGAAACAAAATGATAGTATAAAAAATATCTTAAATGATTATTTTAAAAAAAAATTTTTAATTCATTAATCATTAATGTTTGCTATAATTTAATGATTTGCCAAATCCACCGAGAAATTTTGGTAATATTTTCTTTAAATACCAAATCCACATAGCATAGTATTCATTAGTAGAGTTATAGCCATTCTCAATCCTAAAGAACTTTGGCTTATTATTTCCATTAATAATTTTTATAAAATTACTTACATTTGTTTCAGTTGATAACAATCCATCACATTTTGACATAATAAGTGCTTCAATAAGTATTTCTTTACCCAACATAAACCTATGATTTTTTCTAGGATAAATTCTAAAAGCATCATCTACAAAACTTCTATAACTTTCGATGTAAATAATATTTTTTGAATATTTTTTTTTTAATAGATTAAACATTTCTTTGTCCTCAGTGCATAAAAAAATTTTGTCATATTTATTTTTTAAAATTAATTTATCAATTATATTTTTCATTTGTTTAAATGTAGGTGGAAAAGGATGTCCTGCTGAAGTTTTATAACTGGTTCCTCTATAGTGAATAGCTAACACTTTATTTCCTTTAATATTTATATTGTAATATGATTGAACTAATTTTAAGTATTTATCTTTTATTCTAATTTTTTTTTTAAATATTTTTCTTAATTTTTTTGGGTTACTAGTAAAATCATTATAAAATAAGGAATTTGTTGTTATTACATTTTTACTCTTTTTTATTTCATTAGCAGATTTATTTGATGTTTGATGAAAATAATATTCCCATGAATTTTTACTGCCATCAATTTTTGTAGGTTCATTATAAATAGTAGGAAAATTCTCCATATCAATAAAGGGTGTAAATTTATGTTTTTCTGAGATTTTGAGGTGATTTAAAACAAAAATTAAATTAGAAAATAAACCTGCACCAGGTGATCTTTGGATTACATAAAAGACCTTATTCTTATTTTTACTACCACCAGATTCTAACGAATAAGTGCAATTATTTAATCTAAATTTTGTGTTATCTAGAGTGTTTGCCTCTTCACTAAGATAGTATTTTTTAAATAAGGATATTAATTTATTAGAAGCATTATCCATGTAAGTGATTTAATATATTCTTTAACATTTTATTTAAATGATATAACAAATGATAACGATCTTGTAAAATAATACTCTATGTTTAAAAAAAATAAAGTCTCATTAGTTTTAACAACTATAAACAAGGTTACTAAAAATATTATTAACATAGAAAATGGTTGTAAAAAAAAAAATTGGGAACTTCGGATTGTTGGAGACAAAAAAACACCTAAAAATTTCAAATTAAATTATGGAATATTTTATAGTTTATCTTCTCAAAATAAATTAGGTTTAAACTATACAAAGAGATCTTTAGTAAATAGTTATGCAAGAAAAAATATAGCATATCTGATGTCTATAAAAAATGGAGCAGATATTATTATCGAAACAGATGATGATAATTATCCATTAAAAAATTTTTTTGATGATAGGTTTTTAATTCAAAAATTTTATCAAGTAAAAAATAGAGGATGGATAAATATTTATGATATTTTTAAAAGAGATAAATCATTAATATGGCCTCGAGGGTTACCTTTAACTGAAATAATAAAAAAAAAAAAATTTAGATTTAAATTCAAAAAAAATAAATGTTATATTCAACAAGGTTTATGTAATTTAAATCCAGATGTAGATGCAATTTTTAGACTTATTAATAGTAAAATTAATGTAAAGTTTAAAAATAATTTGAAAATTGGAATCTCGTATAATTCAATCACAGCCTTCAATAGTCAAAATACAACTTGGTTTAAAGAGGCATTTCCTTTGCTTTATTTGCCATCTACTTGCACCATGAGAGCCACAGATATTTGGAGAAGTGTTATAGCTCAAGTAATTTTATACAATGATAGAAAAGATATATTATTTCATTCTCCAAATGTTTTTCAAAAAAGAAACCCTCATATTTTGATGAAAGATTTTAAAGATGAAATACCAGTTTATCTTGATATAGAGTCTATTTATTACTCATTAAAAAAGATAAATTTAAAAAAAGGTCATCAAAATTATTTATCTAATTTAGTAAAATGTTATAAACAACTTTGTGAAGAAGGTTTTTTTGAAAAGAAAGAAATGACTTTGGTGAATCTCTGGAAAAAGGATATTCAAAAGTTAATGAATATTATCTGATTTTTCAATTATTCAATTTTTTTAAATTAACAAAAAATTGAATAATTATATTATCCTCAGTATTTCATTTAAATATTTTTTGTTATTTAGATCGAAATCAAATCTACCTAAGCTCTTGTGTCCTAATTCTATTTTTTTTTGATATTTGCTTCTATTTTTTGCATATTTTAAAATTAATAATGATAATTGTTTGTAATTTTTAATTTTGAATAAAAAACCATATTTTCCATTTTCGAGTATTTCTCGTGGACCTGTGGGACAATCAGTTGATATTATAAATTTTTTTAATGTAAGAGACTCTAATAAAACATTTGGCAATCCTTCAAATTTTGAAGTTAATATAAATACGTCACTTCTTTTAATAATTTTATAAGGATTGTCTTGAAAGCCTAAAACTTTAACTTTATTTTGAAGTTTATTTTGTTTAATAAAATTTTTAATTTTATTTTCATTGGCTCCATAACCTACAATTAATAGTTCCACATTAATGATTTGATGAATTTTTTTAAATGCTTTTAATAATGTTAAATGATCCTTTTGGTCAGTAAATCTAGATATATTTAAAAGTTTTAATGATTTTTTTTTCTTAAATAATATTAGTTTTATCTCCTCTTTACTTTTTAATAAAATTTCATTTTTGTTTAATGGATTATAAATTAAAGATGATTTTATTGAGAATTTTTTATCTATTTCTTTTTTAAAATCTAAACTGTTGACTATTATAGATTTTGGTAGTCGAAAAAAAATTTTGAATAAGTAGTTTTTAATATAACTTTTTGTCCATCCTGAAGGTGATGCATTTGATCTTATTATTAAATTAAACCTCAAAATTGAAGATAAAATTATTGTATAAATATTAGCTTGGAAAGAAATTACTGAAGTATGATTATTTTTTAAAATTTCTCTTATTAAAATAAGTAAACAAATAAAATACTTAAAATATTTAGAAAATTTTTTATTAGTTCTTTTTTGAAAATTTATGATTTTAATTTTTTTTGTAAACTTTTTATTAAAACCATCATCAAAAGTAATTAATGACAAATTTTCAACATGTTTTGATAAAAAATTTGTAACAATAACTAGATTTTTCTCAACACCACCACCATCCATTGATGGCATAAATACTATTAATCTTTTTTGATTTTTTTCCATAGTAACCTAATAATATTTTTGAATGAATTATCTCTTGAAATAATTACATCACCTTGTTTTATGGATAAATTAGATTTTTTTTTCATGATGGCTAAACCTGAAGACATAAAAGAAAAATTTAAATCAAATAAGTTTTCATTATTATTGTAAATTTCAATAACTTTATTAAAAGTTTCTTTATTATTAATTTCACAATAAAAATTATTAGAACTTTTATTCTTTAAGTAAGGAAGATGTGAAATGTCATCAATAAAAAAATACCCATCTTTATTTAGTAAATCAAAGTAATTATAAATAATTTTTTCTACATGCGTCGCTTCATGTAAACTATCCAAAAATATAACATCAATCTTTTTTGGAATTTTTTCTTTTATTAAATCAAAATTATCATCCCTTGATTTTATAAAAGTCCATCTAGGATCTATTGAAACACTGGAACAGTCGTCGACATCAGCTGAAAATAAATGACCATTATTACGATTACATATTTCTAAAAATTTTAGTGTTGATCTGCCTTTTTGGACCCCAAATTCAAGAATATTAATATTATTAATTTTTGATATTAACGGATAAAGAAAATTATTTAATTTATACTCATAATCAGACATAATTTTTATATTATAGATTTCTAAATAACATTAATATGAAAAATTGGTTATACTATTAAATTCAAATTATAAAGACACAAATTTAATAAAAATAAAATAAATTGAACTTAAAACATAAAATTTTTTATTGGGGACCATTTTTAACACCAATAGCTACACCCAAAGCAATAGTAAACTCAGCGAAATCATTACAAAATTATGGAAAAAAATATGATTGTTCAATTATAAATTTTTTTGGAGAATTTAATGAATTTAAGGAAGATTTAAAAAATAACAATATAAGATTAATTAATTTTTTTAATCATAAGTTGAAATTCTTTTTACCTAAATATGGTAAATTACCAAGTCGTATATCTTTTATTTTAATTTTTATTCTTTCTTTTTTTCCATTAAAAAAAATAATTAGTAATCAGAAGCCAGATTTTTTTATAATACACTTAATTACTTCTCTTCCTTTGTTTTTATTGATAATTTTTAAATTTGAAACAAGATTTATTTTAAGAATATCAGGACTTCCAAAATTAGGTGTTTTAAGAAAGTTTTTATGGAAAAAAGCTTTTTCAAAAATTTATATGGTGACATGCCCAACTAGGTCTACAGCAAAATATATTGAAAGCCTCAATATAATAGATAAAAAAAAAATTAAAACATTATATGATCCAATTATTGAAATTAATAAAATTAATTTAAAAAAAAATAAAAAATTTAATTTACCATTTAATGATACAAAGTATTTTATTGCTGTGGGCAGACTAACCAAGCAAAAAAATTTTTTTATGCTTTGTATGGGGGTGAAAAAATTAATCTTAAATTTACCTAATTTTAAATTGATAATTGCAGGTGATGGAGAAGATAGAAGTAAACTTTCTTCATACATAAAAGAAAATAATTTAGAAAAAAATATTTTTTTAATTGGTTATGTAAAAAACATTTTTCCATATATTAATTCTTCACAAGGATTAATTTTATCTTCATTATGGGAGGATCCTGGCTTCGTTTTATTAGAGGCTGGAGCTTGTAAAATTCCTATTTTTTCCAGTGATTGCCTGCAAGGTCCAAAGGAAATTATTAAAGATAATGTGAATGGTATATTGTTTAAGTCAAATGATATTAATAATTTTGTAAAAAATTTTGATAGATTCAATAGCATTATAAATAACAAAGATTTAAAAAAAAAAATAGTTTTG
>Ga0209533_1002498_pt1 | contig 16676 bp, 17 predicted proteins | sample COG_04_FD_184748 | JGI IMG/M metagenome (GOLD analysis project Ga0209533, IMG submission 184748) | Pelagic Microbial community sample from North Sea - COGITO 998_met_04 (SPAdes) (version 2) | ecosystem: Environmental > Aquatic > Marine > Neritic zone/Coastal water | place: Helgoland, sampling...
GTCGTGCATGCCGTAGAGATTGGTAAAAATGCGATCCTTATCGGCTAGCATCTTAAGGTCATCCTTTCGTGTCCTGACGCGCGCGCCAGATTTGATACGTCACAACCATCGACCAAATAAGCGCCGCGAGAACGGCAAAGTCGAAGAGAAATACGAACCTGCCCGGGACTCCGAGCATTGGTGCGATCCTTTGGGCCAAGATCCAAAGAAGCATTGATCCCGCGATAACAAGAGCGACTATGCGCCCTTTTTTCGCCAATACGTCCTCTGTTTTGTCTTGGCCCATTGGGGTGTTTCCTTAGTAAACCGAGTCTTTGTCTGCGCGCTTGGAGAATTCTGACTCCTTGCCCGCAGCCAAAAATTTGGCCTGATCAATCCATTTGTCACGTGTCGCACGGCCTTTGAACCCTTCAAGGTTCGCATTGACCCACGCCATTTCATCTGGCGTCCAAGCTGCGATTTGATCAAAGTGGAAGAAGCCCATCGTGTTGCAGAGCTTTTCGAGCTTTGGTCCGATGCCTTTGATCCGCTTGAGATCATCCGCACCACCTTCGCGTGCGGCCGCAAGCGTTGCAGGCTTGGTGCCTGGATCGGCCCCTTCGCGCACGCCATCACCGTCGAAATCTTCGCCAGCTTTTGCATCAGCTTCCACTTTTGCAGCTGCTGCTTTCTCAGCTTTCGTCTTCGCGGCCTTGGCTTTCTTGTCTGCCGCAGCTTTTGCTTTCTTGTCAGCAGCCGCCTTGGCCTTTTTGTTAGCGGCAGCCTGGGCTTTCCCGTCTGCAGCTACTTTGTCGCCGGGTGCGCTATTGCTTGTGGCCGTGCTTGCGACTGCTGCTGGGGCACCTGCAGCGACTGTTGCCGTGCCTGCGGTCGCAGCACTGGTTGCGCTTGTGCTCGGTGAAGCAGCACTCGCAGATGCTGCACTTACATCAGTTTTTTCACGCGTCGCCGAGAGCGGTGCGCAGAACAGCAAATTGAACAAAAATCCCAACAAAACAAAAGCCAAAATTCCTAAAAAGGCTGCTGGAAAAAAGCTGTAATCGGCAGTTGTTAATAGCATGATAAACGTCAGCAAACCTGCAGCTGCAGCCATTGCCCAGCAACCCATTTGGCAGGATGACTTTTTCTTAAGGTCACTCATTATGACTCTCCCGGTTTACAAGGTGCATCAGTTGACGCCCCCTTTTTTAACGCGGGATGCAAATTCAGTGGCTCCCCCGCTTGCAAGCACTCCGGCTTGTTCCACCCAATTGTCACGGCTGGCGCGGCCTTTGAATCCTTCGAGATTTTGATCAACCCATGACACTTCGTCAGCGGTCCATTTTGCAACTTGATCAAAATGGTAGAAGCCAAGCGAGTTCAGTAATTTTTCCATTTTAGGTCCGACACCTTTGATCATTCTGAAATCATCCGCGCCAGCTTTTCGCGGCGCTTTCATTGTGCGAGGTTTCTTGCCCGCGCTGGCGCTTGGAGCCTCCGCAGGTGTAGTCGCAGGCTTGGATTTGGGTTTTGCTTTGGACGTCGGCGCTGGCTTTTCGTTCGCGGCTTCTGCTTTAGGCACAGACGTTTTTTTCGCAGCAACTAGTTTTGCTTTGGTTTTTGGCTTCGACGTGGTTTTACCCTGCCATGGGGCAAGCAACGGCACTTCGGTGCCATCAATGCGCTTGATCGTATCGCCAATGTCGCTCGCTAATTGGGCGGAGGCATTATACTGCGTCTTACCGCTATCGTAGTCTTTGAGGCTGCTCAAACCCGAGAGCGGCTCACAAGAATATCGGCCATTTTGCGGACCAGGTGTTGGCACGGTGCCTGCAGCCATATCATCGAGCAGTTTGCTCAGGCCCTCAGTGGTGAGATCCTCGTAATAGTCCTTGCCGATCTGCGCCATAGGTGCGTTCGTACATGCGCCAAGGCATTCCACCTCTTCCCATGAAAACTTGCCATCTGCGCTAATCACATGCGGCTTGTCAGCGATTTTTTCACGGCAAATCTCGACAAGATCCTCGGCACCGCAAATCATGCACGACAGCGTGCCGCAAATCTGGATGTGTGCGACAGAACCAACCGGCTGCAGCTGGAACATGAAATAGAACGACGCCACCTCAAGACCGCGAATATAAGCTAGGCCGAGCATGTCAGAAACATGTTCAATCGCTGGACGCGTAAGCCAGCTTTCCTGTTCCTGCGCACGCCACAGAAGCGGAATGATTGCAGATGCTTGGCGACCCTCAGGGTATTTCGTAATCTGCGCTTCTGCCCATGCTTGGTTCGCAGGGGTGAAAGCAAAGCTGTCGGGCTGGTCTTTGTGAAGGCGGCGGAGCATTAGAACGACCCTTTGTGCGCGATTGAGGTATAGAAGCCTCCGGCGGGGATATTTTTAAAGATAGGAAGGGCAAGGCGCATCATCGTTTACCTGTCAATTTCGCCGAAGACGACGTCCATGGTACCAATGATCGCGGCCACATCGGCGAGCTGGTGACCCACTGTGATGTGATCCATCGCCTGCAAGTGCAAGAAACCCGGTGCGCGAATTTTGGAACGATAGGGTTTGTTAGAGCCATCCGCGACAAGGTATACGCCGAACTCGCCTTTGGGGGCTTCGACCGCGCAGTAGACTTCGCCCGCTGGCACGTGAAAGCCCTCTGTGTAGAGTTTGAAGTGGTGGATTAAGGCTTCCATCGAAGTTTTCATATCGCCCCGCTTGGGCGGCGTGAGTTTGCCGCGTGACATGACGTCACCGGGCTCTTCGCGCAGTTTGGCAATAGCTTGCTGAATGATGGAGACGGATTGCGTCATCTCTTCCATGCGGCACAGGTAGCGATCATAGCAATCGCCATTCTTGCCGACTGGGATCTGGAACTCGAATTCATCATAACACTCATAAGGCTGCGCGCGGCGCAAATCCCACGCGAAGCCAGAGCCGCGCACCATCACGCCAGAGAAGCCGTAGTTTAAGATGTCTTCTTCCGTGACCACACCAATATCAGCATTACGCTGTTTGAAGATGCGGTTCTCAGTCAGCAGGCCATGCATGTCGTCCATGAATTTTGGGAATTCATGCGACCATGCTTCGATATCATCAAGCAGCGCATCGGGTAGGTCCTGATGTACACCGCCAGGGCGGAAATAGGCCGCGTGAAGGCGGGCACCGCAGGCGCGCTCGTAGAAAATCATTAACTGTTCACGTTGCTCAAAACCCCAAAGCGGCGGGGTGAGCGCTCCAACGTCGAGCGCTTGAGTCGTGACATTCAAAAGGTGGTTCAACACGCGGCCAATCTCGGAATAAAGCACGCGGATCAGTGAGGCGCGGCGCGGCACTTCAACACCGCAAAGCTTTTCAATCGCAAGGCACCAAGCATGTTCTTGATTCATCGGGGCCACATAATCGAGACGGTCGAAGTATGGCAGGTTTTGCAGGTATGTGCGGCTTTCCATCAGCTTTTCAGTGCCGCGGTGCAGCAGGCCGATGTGGGGATCGCAGCGTTCTACGATTTCGCCGTCAAGTTCTAAGACAAGACGCAGAACCCCGTGCGCCGCAGGGTGCTGCGGGCCGAAATTGATGTTAAAGTTGCGGATTTTCTGTTCGCCAGAAAGCGCATCAAGAGAGTTGTCGTCGAATTTGGAGCCGTCCATTATTTCGCCTCCTCCTGTTTCTCATCACCCGGAAGCACATATTTCGCGCCTTCCCATGGGGACATAAAATCAAACTGGCGGTATTCTTGCACCAAACTCACGGGCTCATAGACAACGCGCTTTTCAATTTCGTCGTAGCGCACTTCCGTATAGCCCGTCGTGGGAAAATCTTTGCGCAAAGGATACCCGCGAAACCCGTAGTCCGTCAGGATGCGGCGCAAATCAGGGTGGCCCGAGAACAGCAAGCCGAACATGTCATAGATCTCACGCTCGAACCAATTGGCGCTGGGATGCACCTCCACGATTGAGGGGACCATATCATCTTCGCGCACTTGCAGGCGCAAACGAATGCGGTGGTTCATGTACATAGAGAGGAAATGATACACCACATCGAAGCGCTTCCCGCGCTCGGGGTAATCCACCGCCGTGATATCGACCAAAGACGAAAACTTGCAATTCGGGTCGGTTTTCAGAAAATCGACAAGCCCCACGATATTCGAGGGGGCCACGGTCACATTCAACTCGCCCTGCTCTATCGCCCAAGCCAGCACGCAGTCAGGGCGTTTGGCTTCGATGTGAGTGCCGAGTTCTATCAATGCTGCGCTCATCTGCGTCTCCCCATACGCGCCTTAGCGCGCGATTGTTCCGGTGCGGCGCATTTTGCGCTGCAATTGCATGATACCGTATAGAAGAGCTTCCGCCGTAGGGGGACAACCCGGGACATAGATATCGACAGGCACGATGCGATCACAGCCGCGCACGACTGAATAGGAATAGTGATAATAGCCACCACCATTCGCGCAGGATCCCATGGAGATCACATAGCGTGGCTCTGGCATCTGGTCATAGACCTTGCGCAAAGCAGGCGCCATTTTGTTGGTCAGCGTGCCAGCCACGATCATCAAATCAGATTGACGTGGGGAAGCGCGCGGCGCTGTACCGAAACGCTCCAGGTCATATCGCGGCATAGACGTGTGCATCATCTCAACCGCACAACAGGCCAAACCAAAAGTCATCCAATGAAGCGAACCTGTGCGCGCCCAATTAATAATGTCGTCCGTGGACGTGAGCAGAAAGCCCTTGTCCGCAAGCTCGGCATTCAGCGCGGCTGTGCCGTGATCACGATCCCCACCAGCAGTTGCGATCCCGGTTGATGTTCCTGCCATCACTCCCATTCCAACGCTCCTTTTTTCCACTCATATGCGAAACCAGCGGTAAGGACCGCGAGGAATATCATCATCGACCAGAAGCCGACCATGCTTATGTCTTTAAACGCGACCGCCCACGGAAACAGAAATGCGATCTCAAGATCAAAGATGATGAACAGGATCGATACCAGATAGAAGCGCACATCGAACTTCATCCGCGCATCGTCAAAGGCGTTAAATCCGCATTCATAAGCAGACACTTTTTCAGGGTCAGGATTGCGCACCGCGATCACGATGGCGGCAAGGATCAGAACCAATCCAAGGCCAATAGCGACGGCTAAAAAGATCAATATGGGGAGGTATTCTCTTGCTATATCTTCCACGAAGACCGGGTCCCTTCGGCTTTGCGCGCGCATTTTTTTGTCGATTGCGCGCTCAAATGGCTAGTTTGGCGTTGTTGTGGGGTTTACCGAGCCCCGCATAGAGGGTCAACTCCGCGCGTGCAACAATTGAGACAGGCTGTGTATCGCCATTCCCCTTATTACTATGGGCTTAACGGGCAAAGTCTTAAAAAACTGTCAAATCCGAGTGATCAATCCGACAACTTGCTTAGAAATTTGTGATCACATGGCGCAAAAGATAGCGAAAAAGAACTGCGATTCCTATCGAGAACAGGCTAAGACGCCGGCTAGCTCTGTTTCTTAGACCAATCAGGTGTGCGTTTTTCGAAAAACGCTCCGATTCCTTCGCCAGATTCAGGATCTTCCCAACGATTTGCCAGCGCTTCGACGGTATGTTGAATCACATTGTCATCAATCGGCGCGGATAACGCGCGGATCAGCGCCTTCGCATCCGCTAAAGCACCGGGCGCGCACGACAAATACGGGATCACTTCCCCCTCAACAGCCGCATCAAGCGCATCTGGCTTGACTACCTTCGCCAACAGCCCAAGCTCTTGCGCTTCATCTGTGCCAAAGCGACGGGCGGACATAAAGACCCGCCGCGCATGCGCCGCCCCCATGCGTGCAATTACGTAAGGTCCAATCGTTGCAGGGATCAGCCCAAGCCGCGTTTCAGTTAGGCCCATCAACGCTCCTTCGACGCCGATTGCAACGTCGCAGATACTCGCCAACCCGACACCACCCCCAAAAGCATTGCCTTGAATGCGCCCAATCAAAGGTTGCGGCAGCGTATCAAGCGCTTGCAACATATAAGCCAGCTTACCCGCCTGCCGGCTGCGCATCTCTGTATCCATTTCCATCTGCGCACGCATCCACGCGAGATCGCCACCAGCGCAGAAACTCTGACCCTCGGCAGATAAAGTAACGACGCGGATGTCTTTGTTCACTGCGATCTGTTTGGCTGCAGCGGTTAGCTCGTCAAGCATCAATTCCGACATCGCATTATGCTTGTCCGCGCGCGCAAGTGTCAGCGTCGCCACACCGCGTCCATCGCAGCTTAGCTTTATCGTTTCAAACGTCATACTTTCGCCTCTCCCTACAAGGATGCTGCAAAACGCGCGGCCTGCGCCAAAACATCCCTGTTCAATCCCGTTTCATATCCGAGCTCCAACATCCGCTCCGCCACAGTTTCAGTGGCAACATTGCCCAAAGCACCCGGCGCATACGGACAGCCGCCCAAACCACCAATTGACGTATCGAAGACCCGCACACCTTCGTGTAAAGATGCCTCGATGTTTGCAAGCGCACGACCAGAGGTGTCATGATAATGCCCCGCAAGCACAGCGTCAGGCACAACGTCCTTCACGGCGCGCAGCATTTTGGTAATTTCTTCAGGATAAGCATGACCCGTGGTGTCGCCCACAGAAAGCTCATAGCAGCCCATCTGATGTAACTCCCATGCGACGTTGGCAACTGCGACTGGATCGGTCGGCCCATTATAGGGGCAATTGATCACACAAGAAATGTAGCCGCGCACGGGAACCCCCCGCTCGATCGCGGTCTTGGCGACGGGGCGAAACCTCTCCAGACTTTCAGCAATGCTGGCGTTGATATTGGCCTTGGAAAACTCTTCACTCGCGGAACCGAAGATCGCCACCTCATCCGCGCGTGCTGCAATCGCGCCTTCAAGCCCACGCATATTCGGGGCCAACGCTGCGTAAGAAATACCTTCACTTCGTGTGATCCCTGCCAAGACATCTGCGCTAGTCGCCATTTGCGGCACCCATTTGGGGCTAACAAAGCTCGCCACTTCGATCCTGCGAAACCCTGCAGTGCTAAGCAAATTCACCAGCGCAATCTTATCTTGCGCCGAAATAAGCGACGCTTCGTTTTGCAAGCCATCGCGCGGACCGACCTCAAATAATTCAACCCACTCGCTCATTCTGGCATATTCCATGGCGCGTAGAAGTTCTGCGTGTAAAGCAGACTATCTGCATCGGGCAGGCTCTTTTGAAACGCATCGCGCGCCTGCAAGCGTTTGAACCACGCGGCAGTCTTTGGATGTTGCTCAAGCGTGCAGAATTTCAACGCCAAATACATCGCCTGACCGACACTGATATCGGCTGCTGAAAACCCAGCATCCAACAGAGTGTCGCGCGGTTCGTTTAGGCGCGCTTCAATAGCATCATAACACTTAGACAATCGCGCCGCTTCCAACTTCATGACCGCGGGCGAGCGCATGATATCATCGCGCAACACAATATGTTGCTGGGTCAATGCCGCGACATGCTGACTGATGGTTTCGGCAAAATGCACCCAAACCAACCACTCCATGCGTTCCGCATGGCCTGCTTCACGTCCAAGTCCTGCGTCTGGAAATCGCTCGCAAAGATATTCGGTGATCGCTCCCGTCTCGAACATGCGCGCGCCCTCAATCTCTAGTGCAGGGACGCGGCCAGCGGGCGACACCACTAGATACGCAGGTGCACGCAGGCTTTTGTCGAACGCGTGCTCGACGAGCTCAAACGGCACATTCAATTCATAAAGCAACCAAAGTGATCGCATCGACCGCGTTTGAGGACAGTGGTGCAAAACAATGCGGTTCATGATGCGGCTTTCTCGACGGGTACCAAGCGCACAAGCGCGGCACCTGCCTCCACTTGATCCCCTTCTTGCGCGAGCACCTCAGCTACGACCCCATTGCGCGGCGCAAGTAAAGAATGTTCCATTTTCATAGCCTCTAGAACCGATATTCGATCCCTAGCGTGTAATTTTTGTCCGCTTTTCACAAGCATTGCTTTGACCAACCCGGGCATAGGAGCGTTCACAACGTCCGTGTCACCAACAAGATCGGAGCTGCGATAAAGCGGATCAACAACCTCGAAAGTGGTGCTGTTTGGTCCGAACATAACGACCGTATTCTCGATGCGTTTCGCGGGTTTAAAGTCAGTTTTATCAATCTGCCACCCTGTCTTGTGTCGTTTCGCACCACAGGTTCCAAGAGGCGTTTCAATCTCGACATTATCCGCGCCGGAAAAGCGCAAGACGCATAAAAAGTCCTCATCGTTGCGTCGCAGAGTAATCGTGCGAGCGAGCGGTGCCCAAAGGGTAAAGCCAGCGGATGCAGGAAGATCATCCACACCGGCAACCATCACTGCGGCTTGCGCAAGGTTCGCAGCCCTCAGCGGCGGTTTTGCGATCAACGCCTCATAGTCCCGTGCGATTAGGCCCGTATCCACATCCCCAGCTGCGAACCCTTCATGGCTGGCAAGCGCGTGGAGGAATCCAAGGTTGGTCACAGTGCCCGCGACCTGTGTTTCCGCTAAGGCTTTGCGCAATTTGGCCAACGCAACCGAACGAGTTGACCCGTGCACCGTTAATTTTGCGATCATCGGATCGTAAAACGGGCTGATGTCGTCCCCGCTACGCACCCCTGTGTCCGCTCGCGCGTTTTGCGCAAATTCTAGATGCGCCAAACGCCCCGTTGCAGGCAGAAAATCCTGTTCAGCGTCCTCAGCGTAAATGCGCGCCTCGAAAGAATAGCCTGTAAGGCTCAACTCCTCCTGTTTTAGCGGCAAGGCCTCTCCCGAAGCCACGCGCAATTGCCACTCGACCAGATCAACGCCTGTCACAGCCTCTGTCACGGGATGTTCCACCTGCAAGCGCGTGTTCATTTCCATGAACCAGAACCTGTCCTCACGCAGCCCGTCCGAACCGTCGACGATGAATTCAATCGTGCCCGCCCCAGCATAGCAAATCGCCTCGGCCGCGCGCACTGCCGCGTCGCCCATCGCATGGCGCACAACATCGGTCATGCCCGGCGCAGGCGCTTCTTCAATCACCTTCTGATGACGCCGTTGCAGCGAGCAGTCACGTTCAAAAAGATGCACCGCAGTTTCGCCATCACCAAACACCTGAACTTCTATATGACGCGGTTTGGTTACAAATTTCTCAACGAGAACGTCTGAATTTCCAAACGCTGCTTTCGCCTCTGATCGTGCGCTAATCAGTGCATCCACGAATTCCTGCGGAGTTTCGACAAGGCGCATACCTTTGCCACCACCGCCAGCAACCGCTTTGATCAGGACAGGGTAGCCGATCTTTTCAGCTTCTCGCGCTAGTAAATCATCGCTTTGATCAGCACCATGATAGCCAGGTACAACTGGAACACCCGCCTTTTCCATCAATACCTTAGCAGCATCTTTTAATCCCATAGCGCGGATCGCATCGCTGCTTGGTCCGATAAAGGTTAATCCCGCCGCTTCGACCTGCTCAACGAAGTCAGGGTTCTCAGACAGAAAGCCATAGCCAGGGTGAATTGCTTCGGCACCCGTCGCACGCGCTGCTTCTATAATAACGTCGCCACGTAAGTAGCTGTGAACAGACGATGATTCCCCGATATAGACAGCATCATCCGCCATTTCGACATGACGCGCAGTTGCGTCAGCATCGGAATATACCGCGATACAGCGCAGTCCCATTGCTTGCGCGGTTTGCATAATGCGGCAAGCTATCTCGCCTCGATTGGCTATCAGGATTGCCTTAAACATCTTTACTATCCTTTTAATTCAGATACTTGCGCTATCATTATAAAGTAAAATTTTAATTAGCTCTTTACATCCGAAACACGCCAAAGCGCGTGTCTTCAATCGGCGCGTTCAACGCAGCTGACAAGCTGAGCGCCAGTACATCGCGGGTCTTTCGCGGATCAATAATACCGTCATCCCAGAGCCGCGCTGACGCATAAAGCGGGTGGCTTTGTTCTTCGAACATATCAATTGTCGGCTGTTTGAATTGCGCCTCTTCCTCTGCGGACCATGTTCCACCCTTACGCTCAATCGCATCGCGTTTCACCGTCGCAAGCACGCCAGCCGCTTGCGGGCCGCCCATCACAGAAATTCGACTGTTCGGCCAAGTCCACAGGAAACGAGGTTGATAGGCACGCCCAGCCATACCGTAGTTTCCAGCCCCGAAAGAGCCGCCAACAAGCATGGTAATTTTGGGCACAGAGGTGGTTGCGACTGCCGTCACCAACTTCGCACCGTGACGTGCGATACCCTCGTTTTCGTACTTTCGTCCAACCATAAAGCCCGTGATATTTTGCAAAAACACCAGCGGAATTTTACGCTGCGAACACAGTTCAACGAAGTGCGCGCCCTTCTGTGCAGCTTCCGAAAACAGCACGCCATTGTTGGCGATAATTCCGATAGGACAGCCTTTGAGGTGGGCAAACCCTGTCACCAAAGTCTCTCCATAGCGTGGCTTAAACTCGTCAAATCGCGAACCATCAACAACCCGCGCAATCACCTCGCGGATGTCGTAAGGCGTGCGCAAATCAGCGGGCACAACGCCAAACAATTCGCTAGGATCATAGACCGGCTCTTCTGAGCTTTGCCATTGAACGGTCTGCGGTTTAGCGCGGTTCAAGTGACTTACAGCACGGCGCACAAGGGCAAGCGCATGCGCGTCATCTTCCGCCAGATAATCCGCCACGCCAGACAGCCGCGTGTGCACATCGCCGCCACCAAGATCTTCTGAGGACACGATTTCCCCCGTCGCGGCCTTCACCAAGGGTGGCCCTGCCAGGAATATTGTTCCCTGTTCACGTACGATAATTGTCACATCGCTCATCGCAGGCACATAGGCACCACCCGCCGTGCAGGAGCCCATAACGGCAGCGATTTGCGGTATGCCCTTCGCGCTCATCCGTGCTTGATTGTAGAAAATGCGCCCAAAATGATCGCGGTCAGGAAAGACTTCATCCTGATTGGGCAGGTTCGCGCCACCGCTATCCACAAGATAGATGCAAGGCAGGTTATTCTCTTCCGCTATCTCCTGCGCGCGCAGGTGCTTTTTGACGGACATCGGGAAATAGGTGCCACCCTTCACGGTCGCATCATTGCACACGATCATGCACTCTTGGCCCTCTACGGTGCCAATCCCCGCGATCACGCCTGCACTTGGAGCCGCGCCATCATACAGCCCGTGCGCCGCAGTTGCCCCTATTTCAAGAAAGGGCGAACCCGCATCAAGAAGGTTGGCAACACGGTCGCGCGGAAGCATTTTACCGCGCTTGATGTGACGCGCGCGCGATGTTTCACCCCCACCCAAAGCCGCCTCGACAGCAGCCTCTGCGATCTGCGCGAGAGCCGCTTCATGAGCCGCAACATTGGCCTGAAACTCGGCGGAGCTTGGCAACGCTGTGCTGGATAATTTCATTGTGCAGCCTCCTGTTCAGCGCAGGCACGCGCTTTGAGTTCTTTACGGATCACCTTGCCTGTGACGGTTATTGGTAATTCTGAAAGAAATTCTATTTCTCTTGGATATGAATAAGATGCGAGGCGTTGTTTAACAAAAACCTGAAGTCTATTTGCTAACGCGGTGCTTGCTGTGACACCCTCTTTTAGCACAACATAGGCCTTTACTATCTCTGTGCGCAAAGCATCGGGTTTGCCGATCACGGCGACAGTCGCCACACTGTCATGGGTGAGCAAACAATCCTCAATTTCAGCAGGGCCAATGCGGTAACCAGATGACGTGATCACATCGTCTTCTCGTGCAATGAAGCGCAGATAATCCACCTCCCAAATCCCGCGATCCCCTGTCAGCATCCATTCGTCTTTGAACTTCTCAGCACTCTCTTCGGGCCTGTTCCAGTATTCAAGCATCATCGAGGCAGTGCCCTTTCGGATCGCCACGTCGCCCTCGCCCAATGTTTTGCGGCCAAACCTGTCCAGAACTGCAATCTCAAAACCAGGCGCGGCTTTTCCGATGCATCCGGGGCGCGGCGCAAACAAGGATGCGGCAGAGCTTGCCACCATATTGCATTCGGTCTGGCCATAAAATTCGTTAATATCGAGGCCGAATGCGCGTTTGCCCCAGGCTAACATTTCAGCCCCCAAAGGCTCCCCGCCTGACGCGACAGAGCGCAGGCCGTCTATCCGAATGTCAGCTGCTTTGAGCATCCGCAGCGCAGTCGGTGGGAAGAACACATTGCGGATTGGCGCACGTGACATGACGTCCAAACACGCCTCAGGCGTGAACTTTGGCAAACGCGCAGCAACGACAGGTACACCAAGTGCAAGCGCGGGCATCAACACATCGAAAAGGCCACCGATCCATGCCCAATCCGCTGGGGTCCACAGGCAATCATCTTTTTGGCCAAGGAAATCATGGCTCATCTCGACACCCGGCAAGTGGCCAGTCAGCATGCAGTGACCGTGTAGCGCGCCTTTGGGTGCGCCCGTGGTGCCAGACGTGTAGATCAGGCAAGCGGGTGTGTCGGGTGTTGTCGTTTCGATGTTCAGGTTTTGGTTGGTGAGTTGGGCAAAACCCTCAGGAACCAACGCTGGTGCGGTCATAGCGCGCAACGCGTTTTTGGCATCTGTAATAATCAAAGACACGCCAGCATCCGAAGTACGCGTATCCAGTGCTTGCGCCTGAAACAAAGTAAAAAGCGGAACCGAAATCGCCCCAAGGGACCAAATCGCAAGATGAGCGGCGGCGGTCCATGCGTCTTGCGAACGCAACACACCCACGCGATCACCGCGTTCTATCCCGCCCGCTTTCAAGGCATTGGCTAGCGTTGCGCTCATCCACTCAAGCTGCGCGTAAGTGACCGCGCCATGTTCCAAGTCAATGATCGCGACCTGTTCTTTTGGCTGTGATAAACATTGGCGCGCCATGTTCAGCTGTTTTGGCAAGTCCCACTGGAACGCCGCGCGCATCTCTTCATAACTGTTGGTTGCGCTCAACATATCAGGTTTCAGGCTTGTCCAAAGGTACAGCGCCGAGCTGAACTTTACCGTAACGGCTTGCTTCATACACTTCTGAAGCACCATCTCGCGAAGTGCAGGTCACAATCAGCCAAACACCACGTTGATCCGATGGTTTTGCGGCACAATCAGTGGCTTGGCGTCCGTCCCCCCCTAGGAGATAGTCGGTAGCCGCACGGCTGATCACATCACTTTCGTTCAGATCGGAGACATGCCAGCCAGCCCGCAACCCAAACAAAGCTGTCGCCACTGTGAGCGCCGCTATCGGCATCCAAAGTAGCCAGCGGGGCATCAGCCCATCGCTCCCATCAATTCGCGTCCGATCAACATGCGGCGGATTTCCGACGTGCCTGCACCAATTTCCATCAATTTGGCATCGCGGAAAATCCGCGCAACAGGGCTATCGTTCAGGAACCCCGCTCCGCCCATCGCTTGCACCGCTTGATGCGCGACAACCATTGCCTCCTCCGAGGCATAGAGCACGCAAGCGGCTGCGTCTTGACGTGTGACTTGGCCTTGGTCGCAGGCCTTTGCGACCTCGTACACGTAAGCGCGCGCTGTGTTCATTTTAGTGTACATATCGGCAATTTTGCCCTGCATCAGTTGGAAATTACCAATGCTTTGGCCAAATTGCTTACGCTCGACCATATAGGGCATGATTTCATCCAGACAGGCGGCCATGATCCCTGTGCCAATACCGGAGAGCACCACGCGTTCGTAATCGAGACCAGACATGAGCACGCGTACGCCCTTGCCCTCCTCACCGAGCACGTTCTCGAACGGAACTTGAACGTCCTCAAAGATCAGCTCCGCCGTGTTGGAGCCGCGCATCCCAAGCTTGTCGAAATGATTAGAGGTGGAGAAGCCCACCATTGATTTTTCGATAAGGAACGCTGTCATCCCTTTGGAGCCCGCATCGGGATCAGTTTTGGCATAAACCACCAAGGTGTCCGCGTCCGGGCCATTGGTGATCCAGTATTTATTGCCGTTCAAACGGTAGTGATCATTGCGCTTTTCCGCGTGCAACTTCATCGAAACCACGTCACTGCCCGCATTCGGCTCCGACATCGCGAGTGCGCCCACATGCTCGCCAGACACGAGCTTTGGTAGATATCGCGCCTTTTGTTCTGGTGTACCGTTAAGGCTGATTTGGTTCACACAAAGATTGGAATGCGCACCATAACTGAGCGACACGGAGGCCGAGGCCCGCGCGATTTCCTCAACCGCGATCACATGCGCGAGGTAGCCCATATTGGAGCCGTCGAACTCTTCATCCACAGTAATGCCATGCAGGCCCAGCGCGCCCATTTCAGCCCAAAGCTCTGGTGGAAACGTGTTATCAGCATCGATCTGCCCCGCCATCGGCTTCACGCGCTCTTGCGCCCACCGATGCACCATATCACGCAGCGCGTTGATGTCTTCGCCCAGATCGAAACTCATTGAATGGGTGAACATGGCGTTGGCTCCCGAATTTATTGAACACTTGTTCAGATAATGGCTCAGACATGCGATTCCGTCAAGCAGGGCGCGCAAATGAGTAGCGCAGCCCATTTTGGCGGATGGCGGAGCCTCCGGTGGGGATGCTAACAGAGATAGAAGGCCGCGGGTTATGCGTAATCTGGTCCAAGGTCTGCTTTGGCGCGGTCGATCCAGTGATCTTGCAACCACGCACAGGGTTTGGCGTAGCGGATGATTTGGCCTGTATAGCCGGTGAGTGCGTCAGACATCTTCGGGCGGCCATGAAAGCAAACCACGCGCGCGTCTTGGGGGAGTGTTGAGGGGCGCAAGTAGTTCATTGGGAATGGGTTGGTGTCATATTTGAAGGATACGACCCATTCAGGTGGGATGTACGCGAAGCAGTCGTTGTCCATGGCTTTGTGCGAAGTGTAACGCTGCTCAGATCCACGTGCTTTTTCAACCTCCGCATAGGGATTTGCGGCAAGGTCATTGTAGAGAAATGTATGCGCCTCAGGGTCATATCGAAAGACCGATCCATGTCCCGTCGGGCGGCCTTTGCGTTTTTCGGTCCAATCGTGACGCATCGCAATTTTACCCGTGGTCATATCGTAGATGTCATCCAATGGGCCGGTGATCACCACATCCAGATCAAAGCCCAAGACAGGGCCTTCAAGATTGGGGATCAGGCCCGGTTTGAATAGGGACACTTTGCGCATTGCGCCTTGGCGATTTGCCACAGCCAACGCGTCATTCATCGGACCTAGGAACGGTTCCTCAGGCAGGTCGAGCGTTTCGATGTCAGGATGAAAGCCACGTGTATCTTCTGTCATGCAGATGAACCGGATGGGGCGGGACATGTTACGGCGCACGCCGGAATAGAGGCGGTTCACGTATTCAGGGCCAAAAAGCTTGCCCCATTTGATGCAGACGATTGTAGCTGGTGTGTTCATGAACGCGGTCTACGCGGGACATCTGTGTGGGGCAAGACAAAGGTTGCCTTACGTGCTCAGCACGTAAGGCAATTGGCGCTTAGGCCGCAGGCATGCGTTGCTCGACAATTTCGGCCCACCAGCTAGCACCTGACGGAGAAGTCTCATCGTTGAAGTTGTATTCAGGGTGATGCACCATCGCCGTGTCGCCATTGCCGACAACGATATAAGCACCTGGACGCTCTTCCAACATGAACGCGAAGTCCTCGCCACCCATGACAAGCGGCGCTTCTTCTGTTGGCTTGCCCGACACGCTTTCAGCCACTTTTGCTGCGAACTCAGTCTGTTCCTCGGAATTCACCATCACCGGATAGTTGCGCGTGTAATCCAGATCAATCCGCCCGCCATAGGTCGCAGCGACACCTGCACAAATTTCGCCCATCCGCGTTTCAGCCAAATCGCGCGTGGCGTTACTTAGGGTGCGCACAGTGCCTTTAATGTTAACCTTTTGGGGGATCACATTGTGTGCCTTGGAGGATGTTTCAAACGACGTCACAGACACAACAAGCTGCTCTACCGGGTCCACATTACGCGACGCAATCGTTTGTAAAGACAGCACCAATTGGCTCGCCATGACAGTCGTATCCACGGTGTCATGCGGTTTCGCCGCGTGACCGCCCCTGCCCTCCAGCTCTATCTCGAAAAGATCCGCCGCCGCAAAGAAAGGACCAGAACGGATTGCGAATTCCCCAACAGGCAGGCCCGGCCAATTGTGCATGCCATAGACTTCTTGGATGCCAAACTTCTCCATCATGCCATCTTCACACATCTCGCGACCGCCACCGCCGCCTTCTTCCGCAGGTTGGAAAATCACCACGACTGTGCCGTCGAAATTGCGTGTCTCGCTCAGATACTTCGCGGCACCCAAAAGCATTGCCGTGTGCCCATCATGACCACATGCATGCATCGCTTCGGGCGTCTTGGAGGCATAGTCCAGACCCGTTTCCTCATGGATCGGCAAGGCATCCATATCCGCGCGCAGGCCAATCACTTTGCCAGAGCCGTTTTGCTTACCCTTAATCACACCTACAACACCCGTGCGGCCAATCTTGCCCACAACCTCATCGCAACCGAACGCTTTTAGCTTTTCTTCAACAATCGCTGAAGTGCGATGGGTTTCAAACAGGATTTCAGGATGCTCATGCAGATCACGGCGCCATTCGGTGATCTCGGGCAGCATTTCGGCAAGGCGATTTTTGATAGGCATTTCAGTAGCTCCTTAAGCAGCAGGCATGCGGGTTTCGATCATGCCAGCAAGCCAGGAACAGCCCG
>Ga0209533_1002502_pt1 | contig 16668 bp, 2 predicted proteins | sample COG_04_FD_184748 | JGI IMG/M metagenome (GOLD analysis project Ga0209533, IMG submission 184748) | Pelagic Microbial community sample from North Sea - COGITO 998_met_04 (SPAdes) (version 2) | ecosystem: Environmental > Aquatic > Marine > Neritic zone/Coastal water | place: Helgoland, sampling...
CTTTGGTCGTCTGTATTTGCTAGGTTGTTGTAGTTGTTTGCATTTTGGTCGGTACAACCAAACACATCATAGGTACAACTTTGGTCGTCTGTATTTGCGAGGTTGTTGTAGTTGTTTGCATCTTGGTCGGTACATCCAAACACATCATAGGTACAACTTTGGTCGTCTGTATTTGCGAGGTTGTTGTAGTTGTTTGCATTTTGGTCGGTACATCCAAGTATTTCATCACCACATTGTATTAGTTCGTACGCAAAGGAAGTAACATAATAAATTCCGTTTGTAACAAAACTCTCGTTAGGTGTTGGTGTAAGTTCATACTGAGAACCATCTAAAGCCGTGAATATTAAATTTAAGTTTTGGTTGTTAAGATAACCGTCTACTTGATCGGTGGTTTCGTCGTTCCCCATAATTGGGAAGGCTGTTTCCAATCCATCTAAAGAGGTTGAACCTGCACAAATAAGATCGTCTTGACTGTTGTAGTAAAATGCACCTAAACTACCAGCACCCAAATCTAGAATAGATTCGATGGATGAATTTGGTAAGGCTAAGGTCATGTTAGAGCCTGTATTTGTGTAGTTGTAATCTAAGCTCAAGCAATTGTTATTCTCTTCTTCGTCCTCATCACAAATACCGTTGTTGTCTGAATCATTTAAGCAATTGCCAGTACAATCATAGTTTGCTTGGGCGAACGTACAAGAGTTGTTTTCTTCTGTCGCCTCAGGGTTGAAATTACATGCAGTGGCCTCAAGACATCCTTCTATTTCGTCTTCATCACAAATGCCATCTTGATCTGCATCATTTACGCAATTGCCTTCACAATCGAAAGCAGCGGTAGCAATTGACAGGGTATGAGCTTGAAGATTTGTTGTATAGGAGTTGTTTGAGTTTTCTAACCAAGAAGAAAGCTCTTCTCCAGAAGATCCATCCATAGAATATACAGGAATGTGAATTTCATCTGCATAACTTCCAGCAGCCATGGATATGTCTCCGTAAGTATTGTTGTATATAATAACAGCAGATGCACCTGCATTTTGTGCATTTAATGCTTTTAAACTAAATTGACATTCGCCTCTTTGTATTAAAGCAATTGCACCTTCAAAGTTAAAATCGAATTCATGACAACCTAAATCGTTAGACTCGTCTATTGAGAGGATACCACTGTTGTAGTTGTCGGTAATTGCTGCACTCCAACTTGCAGGAGAAACAGCTATTTCATACGAAAAAGGACTGGAGACATAGATGCACGAACCATCGTCGTTTACCGCCTCTGGGTTGTAATTGCACGAGCCACTGTCGGTACAGCCAGAAATATCATAAGTACAGCTTTCATCTTCTATAGTAGCTTGAGTATTAAAATTATTGGCGGTTTCATCGGTACAACCCAGTACATCATACGTACAAGAATTGTCTCCAATAGTAGCTTCCGAATTAAAATTGTTGGCATCCTCGTTCATACAACCATAAACGTCTTCTGTAGTAGAACAATACAGTTCTGTTTCGAACTGATCTACATAGTACAGATCATTTACCAAAAATCCTTGAGTTGGATGCGGGGTTAGTTTGTATTGGTCACCTTCTTGAGCAGTAAATAAAATAACAAGCTCTTGGTTGTTTACCAATCCATCTACATCTGGTGTTGTTTGATCGTCTCCCATAATAGGGAAGGCTGTTTCTGAACCAGACAATTCGGTTGATCCGGCACATATAAGTGTTCCTTGACTATTGGTGTAAAAAACACCAATGGTTCCATTTCCTAAAGATGAAATTGATGAAATTGAGGAGTTCGGAAGTGCAAAGGTCATGTTTGTTCCAGTATTCGTATAGGAATAATCTAGGTTTTGGCAAGAATCATTTTCATTCTCTTCTCCACATTCCATGATATTTACCTCTAAGGCATCTACAATGGAAATGGCGTTTGTTTGAAACCCATCAGATGAGTTTGTGTTTAAGGAATGCATCGATCCATCGGAGGATTTAAAAAACCAATAAATGGTTTCTCCAGGCTGAAATCCATCTTTCTCTGGCGTAGTCGTATCATCTGCCATTACCGGTAATTGAGTTTGGGAACCCGAAAAACTCATTGAAGAGGCACAAATGTACGCTCCATTATTGTTTAGGTAAAAGGCTCCAATAATACCATCAGAATGAAGATTAGATACTGCGGAAGGCGTAAAGAAAAAGGTCATGTTTGACCCAGTATTTGAATAGTCAAAGTTTAAGTCGCATTCTGAAGTGTCTGCAAATGATGACAGTGATATCAAAAGACTTAGAAAGAAAGTAGAAAATTTCATTGCTTTGGGGGGTGAGTTTTTACTAATTTTATACTCGGATCATTTCAATAATCGTACCTAAATTATTTTCTAGGATATTCAGTGCAATCAGGGGGTTTTTATATTCGCTTGTTTTCCAGTACGTTTTTTATTACTGGATTAACGAGTACAAATAATCGTTGTCAAATTAAAACAATTAAATAGTAGTGCTCATTTATGTATTGGTAACTTATTTGTGCATGCTTATGTCTTTTGTCGAAAATTCACTAGATTTCCGGAGAATATTAATTAACAAATGGACTTATGAAAAATTCAATTTTTATTGTATTTATTCTACTAGCGACAACTGCCTGCCAAACTGCCCAAAACAAACAAATGAAGGAACCAATTGCTAAGGCAATACCCAGCCAACTAAATTACCACTCAGATACATTAATTGATGATTATTTTTGGATGCGTCTTTCAGATGCGCAAAAAGAGTCTGAACAAGCAGATCCACAAACCCAAGATGTTTTAGATTATTTGGTAGAAGAGAATTCCTTTTTAGATGCTCACATGTCCGATACAAAAGTTCTACAGGATACTCTTTTCCAAGAGTACGTCTCGCGTATAAAACAAGACGACGAATCGGTTCCTTACTCAGACAACGGTTTTACTTATTATTCAAAATTTGAAGAGGGAGAAGACTACAAACGTTACTTCCGTAAAAAAAACGAAGGCGCGGGTAAAGAGGAACTACTATTGGATTTACCAGAGCTTGCAAAAGATCAAAACTATTTTGCTCTTGGAGATTGGTCCGTCAGTACAAACAATCAGCTTTTAGCTTTTAGTACCGATCTAGTTTCTCGAAGAGAATACACCATTTACATCAAAAACTTGGCTACCGGAGAAGTTTTTAAAGACAAAATTGAAAATACTACCGGAAGTATAACTTGGGCAAATGATAATAAAACGCTCTTTTATGTAAAGCAAGACGAGGCTACACTGCGTTCGCATAAAATTTTTAAACACGTTCTTGGAACCGATGCTTCTATGGATGAATTAGTGTTTGAAGAAAAAGATGAGACCTTTAGCTGTTCTGTTTATAAATCTAAAAGTAGTAAGTACTTATTTATAGCTTCGTATCAAACCCTATCCACCGAATTTAGATTTCTAGACGCAGATAATCCGGCAGGTGAGTGGTCTATTGTTCAACCTAGAGAAAGAAATTTAGAATATTCTGTAAGTCATTACAAAGATTCGTTTTTTATTCGAACCAATTTAGATGCAAAAAATTATCAACTGATGAAAACATCAGTAGCTAAACCATCCAAGGAAAACTGGAAAGTTCTTATTCCACATAGAGAGAATGTATTTTTAAGTGGCTTAAACATATTTAAAAACTACTTAGTGCTTAACGAGCGAAAAAATGGTTTAACAGAAATGCGCGTTATGAACTGGGAAACGGGCGAAGAGCACTACATTAGTTTTAATGATCCTACGTACTCTCTTTTTGCAAATATTAATCTTGATTTTGATACCGATTTATTTAGATTTTCATACACATCATTAACCACTCCGAGTTCTGTATACGAATACAACTTGTTTTCTAAAGAACGTGTTTTGTTAAAACAACAAGAAGTACTGGGAGGAAAGTTTGATGCTAGTAATTACGTTTCAGAACGATTGTATGCAACAAGTAGAGACGGCGAAACACAAGTACCCATATCTATTGTATATAAAAAAGGATTTACAAAAGATGGATCTGCTCCAGTTTTATTATATGGTTACGGTTCTTATGGCGCAAATATGAACCCTTACTTTAGCACAAGTAGATTAAGTTTATTAGATCGTGGCTTTGCTTTTGCCATAGCACATGTGCGTGGCGGACAAGAAATGGGTAGAGATTGGTACGAAAATGGAAAACTACTGAAGAAGAAAAACACGTTTAATGATTTTATAGATTGCGGAAAGTTTTTGGTAGATACTAAATTTACCAGCCCTTCTCATTTATATGCTCAAGGTGGAAGTGCTGGTGGACTTTTAATGGGGGCTATTATTAATATGGAACCCAACTTATGGAACGGCGTTATTGCGGGAGTTCCTTTTGTAGATGTGATTAATACAATGTGGGATGAAACAATACCACTTACTACTGGAGAATTTGATGAGTGGGGAAACCCTAAAGACAAAGTTTATTATGACTATATTAAATCCTACTCGCCATACAACAATGTTCAGAAAATGGACTACCCCAATTTATTGATTACAACAGGTTACTGGGATAGCCAAGTTCAGTATTGGGAACCTGCTAAGTGGATTGCAAAACTTAGAGCTTACAGAACCAACACTAATTTATTGATGATGTCTTGTAATATGGACGTAGGTCATGGCGGTGCTTCTGGAAGGTTTGAAAGTTTAAAAGAAATTGCCTTGGAACATGCTTTTTTATTAAAATTAGAAGACATAAGTGAGTAAGATGTTTTAAATACAAAGCGTTTGCTTATACCTACATACACTGTACTTACTTTGCGCATAGAAAAGCCACCTAATTTGGCTGGCTTTTATCTTCTGTTTTTTTTGCCTAAAAACATAATTTTAATTATTCATTTGATCAATACATATAGTTAATTTATGAATTAGAGCTTACCATATTTAATTAACTTAACCACTCTAATTTTTAAACGTATTAAGCATTGATAAATTAGTTGCTTTTTTTAAAAAAAAGTGTATTATTTGTGACAACAGAAAATTAAAAATAATAAGAAAACGGATAGAATCGAACAACCAAAAAAATGCAACCTATTTTATAGAACAGGAAATGTAAAATGCTGAGACATGTTAGGCGCAAAAAATTAAGTTAAAAATTAATGGTTTTGTGGTGTCTATTGATTTATTCTAAACTTTTTTTACGCAGCACAATTCGTTGTTTTATTTTTCAAACAAAAATTAACCTCGTTTGAAAAAGAATTACTTAAATTGACTAAATTTAAGCCATCTATTGTTGAATATTTATCCCCCTAAAAATAGCCTTTGGAAGAAAATACAAGAAATATAATTTCTAACTTTATCAAGTTTACGGATAGTGAATGGTTAGTCATCTCGAAAGACTTAATTGAAAAAAAAATTGACAAGGGAGAATTCTTAATTAAAGAAGGCGAGTATTGTAACTATATTGCACTTATTGATGAAGGATTATTGAGTTACTACTATCTTGTTGAGGGCAAAAAACACATCCGTGGTTTCTTTTTCGCCAATGATTTTATTTCCAGTTATACCAGTTTTCTTTCAGATGAAAAATCAAAGGCCTATATTCAAGCATTAGAGAACACATCCATGATGCTAATACACAAGGATAAACTTTTTCAACTCTATCAAAAAAATTCTAAATTTCTACAATTAGGTCGAATGCTTACGGAACATTTATTCATGCTGCTTTCAGTAAAATATGAAGCTCTTCTTCTGAAATCTCCAGAAGAACGCTACCTAAGTTTAATTGAAAATAGACCTAATGTTATTCAAAACATTCCTCAATACATGATTGCTTCGTATTTAGGAATAACACCTGAAGCCTTAAGTCGAATTCGTAAACGGCTCACCAGGAAGTAAATTCGCTTCTTAACCCTGATCATCGTGCAAGATTAATTGAATAGATACTTTTACACCCGTAAATTTAAAATTCAGTTATGAAGAAATCACTTGTATTTATGTTATTTACTGTCATCACTTATCCATCTATTGACCAGTTGGATAAAACAGTAAATGCCTTGTGTTGCACAAATAAATTCATAATTGGAACTGATCTAGCACAGCCATTTTTTACTTGGTTAATCTAACTTTTTCTTAGCACATTTATTGACTACACCAGTCTTATAGGCTATAAATATAATTTCGGCGTTTTCAATAAGTTTTTTTTGCAGACCACTTTTTTTAAATCATTTTCAATAAATTTTTTGCGTTAAACATAAACCTCCCTCGATTATGAATGTATCTATCTTTAACAAGTTTTTGGTATTCATCGCCTTTTTCTTATTCCTCTCAAATACTTCTTTTGCTCAATTTTCTCCCCACAACGGCGACATCGGAGCAGATGAATCTTTAGAATGGTTGTATGATTATAATGGGTCTTTTAAATTAGGCGTAATATCCAAGAATAGTGGCAATAACGCCAGTGCTCCAATAGCCATAAGAATTTCCACGCTTATTGTTAGAGATCTACCTTGCGTACTTGGAAATTGTAATGATGAGCCAGTTTACTGGAATCATGTAAGAAATCTGCATGCTACCAATGGTCAATTTAGCGATTTAATGTATATAGAGGCAACTTTACCAGGTGCAGAAACAACTATAAATGGATGGCAAACATTAGAAAAAATTGAAACAGCCGATTGGCATAATACAATTACTGGATCTTATGAATGTTGTCCTTGGTATTCTACCTGCTACTGCCCTTCTTATACTACTGAATCAAAAGGATATGATTTTCATGTTTTGGGAAGGTCAGGTGAAGAATTTAAGAACGTAACAAGCACAATAAATAACAACTACGTAACGGTCTCTTTTGACTGGTACGACTTTCCTGAAAACTGGATAAATTCTGTTGCTCAATTTACTGTTGGGCCACAACACTTTCAAAGATTTATACCGGTTGATTTTGGAACAGAAATAGCTGCTGTCACAGAGGCCGTTGTTACAGATAATGATGTTACTTTGGTAGGTGAGTCTTCATTAGTTTCTTGCGCAACTGATAATGATCATTCTGAGAAATGGTATGCAGTAAGTCAAGATATTTACCAAGACACCAATTTCCATGAGGTAGATTTAGGTGACTGGTCAGATGATTTTAGTTTGCCAATATTAACAGCTGAAGATTCTGAAAATATAGGACCCAATGTTTCCTTTGATTATAAGTTGTATTACCGAGAATTTGGAAAAGGATGTGCAATGCAACGGGTTTTTGAGCCTGAGGAAATTACAACAAGTAATTTAAATTCAATTGATAGAATTATTGCTCTTAATGAAGACGACGGAACTGTAAAAGTATTATGGAGCCACCTTACAAGTGTAGACAAATCAGACGTGTCGTATATTGTAAAAAGAACAGACGATCCGAATTTAGATCTTGAGGACTGGAGAACAGTTTATAAGTTTGAACAAGGAGTTCCATCTATTAACTATACCCTAAACAACGGTCAAAATGTTACCAATGGAGTAGTTGATCCAAATGATGAAGTAAATCCTCTAGGCGAAAGCTTCTCAGAAAAAGGATTAGCCGGGCAGTTTATTGATCATACTGCCGATCCAGAAGGAACCTATAAGTACAGCATCCAAGCAAAAGTTATTACAGAATATGTAAATACCAATTACATCCAGCAGATGGAGAGTACAGGTGCTGGTATTTCCTTTTTTGACGACAACAACCAATTAAACATTGTTACCCCAACTCCTCTATGTTCTGGATTCGAGATTCAAGGAGCTCAAAGCATTATTAATGAAGAGATTAAGTTTGGTAATGAAGATTATGAATACGACAACCAAGATCATATTCTGTCATTTAATAGTCCCGACTTTTTTGGTACTCAAGGAGTTTCTCAGCGTGTTTACTTTTATGAAAACAGTGAGCTTACTGTTCCACTAATTAACCCAGAGACTGAAGAAGCTATAATAATCGACGGTTCTGTGTCAGAGATATCTGGATATGAACTCCCATTAGAGGACGATGTATTCAGTAAAACAGTTTATGGAATAATTGAAGCAACTCGTACAGATGGAAAGGTCTTTAGATCATTCAAACCAAGAGTAATTGTCGGGAACAGAAAACCAGTTCCTCCAACTGTAAATATATCTTCTGCTACTTTTGAAGATTATGTTACGTTAAGATTTACAAATGTAAAAGAGGAACACAATATAGATCATATAAAAATATACCGTACCGCAAGAACTCCTTCCACCTCAACCGCACCCACAGATTCCACAACTTATTCAGAAAACTTTGTTCTTGATTCTTTGATTCTTACAAAAGAGGATCTTCAAGATTTGATCGTAGAAGCTGGCGAATTGGTTTTTAAAGATATACCAGATTCCGATAATAGTTTTAGTGGAGAAAGCACCGTGTTATGTAATGAATACGCCTATCAAATTCAATCGTCTAATTGCGAAAATTGGAGCTTAAACGATTCTCCGTTCTATGTTGAAGTTAAAGGGAACAGTAAAGAAGTAACTCCAACCTTAGATCAAGATGTATTTGAATTAGGGAACCCATTAAAAGATTTAACGTCTTCAAAAGGAGAATTTCCAGATAAAATTCATCTTACTTGGAACAACAACAGCTCCGGTGTTATTGATCATTATTCTATTGAACGCAGACAGTACGGATCTGAGGGTGAGAATGCATGGATTCAACTTGGTTCTGTATCTACAGGAGAAAAGTACTTTCAAGACACCTATGCAGAAGCCAATCTATTATACGAATACCGTATTAAGGCACATGTTGGAAATTGTGAAACCTCTTCACCTGAAGATCCAGGTACTCAAGCCAATATGGTATCCACCCATCAAGTAGGTTACAGAAGACCTGTTGGTAGAATTACCGGAAGGATTACCTACAACCAAACCTCAAATCCAGTTTCGGATGTATACGTAAAAGTTGAACCCATAATTAATGAAGATCAAACAACCAATAGGTCTTTAAATTTGGAATCGAACTACGGAATCGTAAGAAGTCCTATTAAAAGTGACTCAGATTTGGATGCTTTTACCGTAACATTTTGGATGAAATCAATGGCCGATCAACAGGGTGTGTTGTTTTCTAGAAAGTCAACTTTGTATGACATGAGCTTGTATTTGGACGGCAATGCAATTGGATACAGTGAATACTCAGGTTCATTAAATGAAACGTACCCAGCTTACAACTTAAAACCTGAAGAAAACAGCTGGAACAATGTAACGCTTACTTTTACTACTCTAGAAGATGAGAAGCAGGTTAAGCTTTACATCAACGGTTTGCTAATGAATACCTATTCTTCTCAATTTACCCCAAGTGTTTTTGATGATTTTATATTTGGTGTTGATAGAAATTTAAACGCAGAGTCATCTTTTGATGGATTAATGGACGAAATGGTTCTCTGGAGAAAAGTACTTTCAGATGAGGAGATTCAATCTAATTATTTTAAATTTTTAAAGACCTCAGACGACGACCTCGTATTTTTTATAGCTGCTGATGAAGGTTTGGGAGCCTTTTCTTACGACATCTCTTCAAATACGATTGATGTATTCAACAAAAACCATTTGGAGCTAAACTCCTTGTCTTTAACCGATACATTTTCAATTCCAAACCACGCCAATCACTTTTACAACGACAACTACAATACCGAGTTGTTAAACCTAGACAAATCTACTTCTAGTGGAATGTACGATGTTACCAACATTAGATACATCAACGATGGAAATAATTTTTCAATAACGCCATTTACCATCTTAAACGAAACCTATTCGGTTATACACGAATTCTTACCTGCTCAAAGGACTGATTTTATTGGAGATCATTCTCTTTTACTTTCTGCAATTGATTTCAATGACTTAACAGCCATTACGGTTCAAGGAAATGTATTTTTTGATGTTACTGAAGAAAATTCAGACGTTAGTTTAATTGATAAAACTGAATACCAAATTGGTGTTGAAGATGTATTTGTGAAAGTAGGAGGTAAGCGCATCCAAAATGACGACGGTGAGGTTAAAACCGATGCCGATGGATTTTTCTCAATGTCGATTCCGATTGGTGAGCAATGCATCAGTTTTGAAAAGAATGGACATACTTTTTATTATGGAGACTTAGAAGGAGAACGCGATGACAGATATTGTCAGGAGTTTAATTTTAATTCCGAACAAAACTTACCCAATTTTAGTTGCAATACCTATAAAGAACTTAGAGGTAGAATAACTGGAGGGCAAATGTACGACAGTCAAACAATAGCAGATATTCAAATTGGTTTTAACCAGTCTGCAAACACAATTGGATCTGTTGGTTTTGATTTAATGCCAAATGCGGCCTCTGTATTAGATTACGAGGGGTATTTAGTTTCAGTGCAAACCAATGTTTTAACAGGTGAGTATCATGCTAAATTATTGCCAATTGTTCACAAGGTAAATAGCTCCTCTTGGATCTCGTCCAACTACGATGTAGAAAATTCCTACAGAAACCAACAACAACTTTTCCCTACGATTGATATGGAGGTAAAAGGAGATAACGATGTAAATGGTGATTTTGTAGAAGAACAATTAAGTTCATCTATTGGAGAATTAGCTTCTCAAACAATAACATTTAATAAAAGATTTGACCTTGTTTACAGAAGTAATCCGAGTATTTTGGTTAGTCAAAATATTGCTGGAGAGTTTGCTTGGTCTACTTCTATTGGAGAAACATCTATTGAAATAGACGAAGGTTTTTCTATTACTACATCCGACAGTACAGGCTACCTTTTAGGAATGCCTGTATTTAAAGAAAAATATGGAAACGGAACCTACAGATACAATATAGAGGTAAGTGAAGTATACACTAATTATGGAGCTATCAATTCTACGCACGACCATAACAGTTATATGTACAAAGACCAAAATGGCGCATCTGTTCACGATACAAAACAATATCTAAATCCTTTACAGCAAGGAGACGTTAGCATCTTTAATACCATGATGAAAAGCTCGACTGAGATGATGTCTTTAAGCGATTTAAACGGAAGTGTTGATTATGAGTTCAACCCAGATGATCCTTATGTTTTTGGTAAAGAACAAGGTTATATGAGAAAGTTTATTATCCAATACCAAGATGGCTCAGTAAATGCGCAATGGCCAAAACTTTCCGCAGGCCAAAATGCTTCAACCAGAGGAGATGTATACGCCTTTGGAGACGAGTCTTATGGAAACGACTTTTTTACTTTTGGTCCTCAAACGGTTGACATGATTTTGAGAGATCCAAGTGGAGATGGTTCTTATTCTTCTATTACGGAAGGCTCTACCATAACCAGAACAAGTTCTGTAACTAATGTAAATGGTTATACTAAGGATTGGAACTTTAGCGTAGGTGCTGGTCTTGAGATTGGAGGTGCAATTGGTTTCTCTTTGGGAGCCCACGTCGAAACTAAATGGTCTGCAAAAGCTTTTGTTACCGCAGGAATGACAAATTCGGCATCCTTAACGAATTCTTCAGAAAATCAAATAACCATTAGTGAAACCTACAACCACACGATATCGACCAACAGTGCCGATTGGGAAGTTGGTGCAAAAGGAGATCTTTACATTGGAGAATCTAAAAATTTAAACTTTGGAACCTCAAAAGAGCTTCAGTTCTTATCTACACATAATTGTGCTTTAGGTGGAGGTGTTTTCGATTGTTTAGATTACCCCTTAATAAAGCAAAACAAAACAATCAGAAAACAATATGAAATTGACGATGTAACTAACGATACAGTTATTTCTATTTTACAAGCCTCGGCTTTGTATGAGCTTTCTTCCATTCCAGTTTCTAGTTCAGAGTCTATTATTTCAGACTCTACCTATTCCTCAAATGGAAAGACCTATATTATTCATGATATTGAAGAGGTTGGTTCTTATCAAATAGGAACTCAAACAGCAGTGAGTATCAAACCAGGGGTATCCACTAAGTTTGCTTTTTCTAATAATTACATTCAGAATTACTTACTTACCAAATTGGCTTTAATTAAGAATACGTACCTATTTGGAGAATACACGGTTGATACAGACCTATTACCTATAGATCATGAGTGTTTCGGAGAGCCAAGTAATTCTACCTGTTTTGATTCTTATGAAGATCAATCCATCAGAAATTACTACACAATTCCAGAGACCAGTACCGAAGAATATTATGTATTACCGAATCTTACAAATTACGATGTAAATACACTAACCGCGATATTAGGTTCAACATACCAAGAGTTTCAGTCCAACTTTGAGGATGCTGATCACTACATTGGTTACAGTGTATCTAATTCGGCTATTAATAACGACGAATGGAATTCTCCACTTATTTCTTTACAAAGTGAAACCGCAGGATTTGGTTTTTCTATTAGTGAAGGCGTAACGCCAGAGCTGGTACAGTATTTAAATTTTGTGAATACTGGGCCTCTATTTGGAACCGGTTTAGATATTGAAATAGATGCTTATCTCAACCTAAATGGAAATAGCCCAGACCCTGTTACGGCTTACGATAATGTAGGTGCAGAGGACTCTATTGGCGATGGCGAGGCTTCGGGTTCTATTTCAAACGGAGTTACTACCGTGGGAGGTAGTGTAGGTTCTTCCAGCGAAGATGGTGTTAATACCGTTTCTGCATCTGGAGATTACTCCAACGGAGTTGTTAATGCGGGTATTTCTGTCGACATTTCTATTGACGATGATCCTACCAATGATTCTTACGGTAACGAAGAGCAATTAAGTGATTTGTTATTAAATTTTGCGAGTGTACAAGATTTCACTTCTGTTCCTGGTTTTATAAATTTAAACAATCTAATAGATGATTTAACCTTAGATGTACCAGAAGAATCCGAAACGATTGTTATCCCAAGAGATAAGGTTCAGTTTTATGCCCAGCAAATTAAGTTGTGGAAAAGAGCTATGGCCAATAACGAATTGGATAAAATAGAGTCTGAGTTCTTAACAAATCATTCCATTAGTGCAGGTGTTTCCATAGAGCAAAGTCACTCATCAGTTGGGGCTTACTCCAATACGAATTCTATTACTTACGATCTATCTTCAACAAACGCCTTAGGTGGAGATTTCTCAGGGCATCTTGCAGTAGTAGGATTTAATGCAGGGTTTTCCTACAACAACAAATACACGCTTGAGTTTAAGACTACCACAAATTTATCTGGACAATCGGTAACCACTACAAACTATAAATTATCCGACAACGATCAAGGAGACATCATTTCTATAGATGTAAACGAATCAAATTACGGATTCGGTCCTATATTTAAAGTTCAAGCTGGAGCCACCTCTTGTCCTTGGGAAAATGTAGTTAACGCAAAATACATTAGAGATTTTGATTTGTATTTTGAATTAAAGTTTTACGACGAGTTTGTAAAAACAGGTTTGGCGATGCCAAGTCAGTTAACGTTGAACTCAAATACATTTGATTTTACCTTCTATGGTTCTTTAGCTGAAAATGAGCTTAATGTTAAAAAAGCATCTTACGTAGATTATTCTCGCACAACTGCTTTACCGATTAAAAGTGTCTTTGATCAGAAGAGATTGGACGTTTATAATGCCGTTAAAGAGAGTCTTCTTAACCAACACACCAGTATGTTTGGTTCGGACGCTCCTTACGAACTTTCTGCAAAAACATCTCAAAGAGACAAGCCTACCTTAGATGTATTTCCTCCTGTTTTATACAATGTTAATGAAAATGAGCAAGCAGCATTCACTTTAACCTTAGGAAATGCTTCAGAAGACAACTCGAATCGAATGTATAAAATTCGTGTTATTGAAGCAGAGAATCCACATGGAGCTATTTTAAAAATTGATGGTATAAATCCTAACAGAGAGTTTACCGTTCCAGCTGGAGGCTCGGTTACCAAAACACTTACGGTAGCCAAAGGGCCAGATTCTTTAAACTACGAGAATCTTCAAATCATAATTTACCCAGGTTGTCAATACGACTGGGGTACTTCTGATGAATACGATATTGCCGATACAATCTCTTTCAGTACTTATTTCTTACCAACTTGTACAGACATTGTTATACATGATACAGACGATGATTGGTTAGTGAATAACGCCGACACAAACTTACTTACTCTTAAATTAGAGGATTACAACATCAACTACTATAGTTTAAGAGATGTATACTTTGATTATAAATTTGAAAACGAACCTTGGACACCTATAGAGCCACAATCTAATGTGGTTAACCCACATTTCGTAATCAATAATCTAGAGAATTTCAAAACCTTTAGTCCTTTAGATTTGTATAATTTATTGCACTCGGACTTCAATTTGTCTTCTGTAGTAAATACAGACCTGTACAACCAATTAGAACCTAAGGAAAAATGTAGAGGTGGTAATTGCGCCATATACAATGCAACTGGACTTAATGTTCATGAAGATTGGATTGCTTGGAAAGCAGTTGATGCTGATACCACTGAATATATTCAAGGTGAGATCAGTCGTTTAAAAACAACGTACTTGAGTTCGGAAGAAGCAGTTTCAGATAACGAGATGCTTTCTTTGAGAATGGCAAGTACAAATGTTCTTTGGGAGGTGCCAATGGTGCCAAAAGATGGGAACTATAAAATCCGTGCAAAATCAAATTGCGGCTTTTATACTTCACAAACCAGTAGCCAGCAAGAAGAAATCGCTGTGTATAGTTTAACTCACGATGTGTTTTCAGATCGAATCCGACCTGAGTTGTTTGGGTCTATTCAACCTACGGATGGAATATTAAATCCGAATGATGACGTAATCGTAACCTTCAATGAGCCCATCAATGAGATTGCTTTTAATACCTCATCCGCTCAAACGTATGTTGAAGTTATGGCTCGAAAAAACAGAACAGCTCATACGCACGATAGCTACCTATATTTTGGATCAGACGATAGTTTAAACATTCCTTCAGGAGTATATCTAAACAACTCTTTTACCATAGAGATGTGGCTAAAGCCTGAATCAAATGGTGTTTTATTTGAACAATCAAATGGAACCGATTCGGAAGTGATTAAATTGAGTGTTGTTGATTTCGATACGGATCCTAAATTACAGTTTGAATACATCCACCCAACAGATGAAACCAAAAATCAAATGGTAAACCATTCAATGGAATTACCGAGTACCGGATTCACGCACTTAGCTCTTGCTTACGATGCCGTAGATCATCAAATAATTTTCTTAGATGGAACAGGCTCTGTTGCTACACCAAGCTATTCCTTTAATATGAATTATGTAGGCGATGGACCTATTATTGCTGGGGCTTTATACAAAGGTGCTATGCACGATTTAAGAGTATGGAGTAAGGTAGCAGGCGATATACTAGCCAATCGTTCTATTAACTTGTCTGGAAAAGAAGCGAATTTAGTTGGATATTGGCCAATGGATGAGCTTAGGTCAAATCCAAAAGACAAGGCCAGATATAGACATGCACAAACATCTGCACAGTGGGCTGTAGAAAGTGAAAACAAAGCTCTGAAATTGGAGTACAATCCAGCTTTAATAGAAGACTTCTCGGCTCTTCAAGATTCTTCTACGCTCGCCATTGTAAATGGAAGTGACTTTACAGTAGAACTTTGGTTTAATACTGATGTTTCAAATAATCAAACCCTTTTATCTTTGGGCTCTTGGGATCTTGGAGATAAGTTTGAAACCTGGTCTTTTGACATAAACGCTGGAGCAATAGAAATTTTCCAAGGGGATACCATTTATGCACCGGTTTTAAATACCAACTCCACATACAACGATGGAGAATGGCATCATATGGCCCTGGTTAAAAATGCCCGCTCAAACACCAGACTTTATGTAGATGGTGTAGAAGTGGATCAGGTAGACTCAGAATTTGTGGGAGGTATTACATCTTCTTCGACGTATTTAGGTCATCGAAGAATTGTGGATACAGAAACGGCTTCTGTCGGATACACAAACCATTATATGGGATTAATTGACGAGATAAGAATTTGGAATATCGCAAAGTCTCACGACAGAATATTGTCTGAGATGAACAGTAATATATCCGAAAAGCTTGGTTTGAGTCAGTCTACAGATTTCAATCAAATTCAAATGAACTCCGAGATCATTAATTCTTCCGAATTAGATGTTCCTTTAATTAGAGCCTCAGAACTTAAAACCTCGGTTTCTTTTCACGACGTTTCCAATGGAGATCAAATCTCTATTAATTTAACGGAGTCTTTAAGTAGAATTGAAAACACTTCAATTGATTTTACGCTTCAAAAAGTTAGAGATTTATCTGGTAACCTGATTGAATCGCCTATTACATGGACTACTTACATAGACAAAAATCAATTGATTTGGGACAATGAGTTTATAGAAATGGAAAAATTACTTAGCGAGTCTCTTTCGTTCACAACCCACATAATCAATCAAGGTGGTACGGTAGAGAATTTCCAAATCAGTAATTTACCACCTTGGTTAAATGCATACCCTAGCGAAGGATTGTTAGATCCAAATTCGTTTACTCAAATTGAGTTTGTTGTAAATGAAGATCTGTTTATTGGCGACTATAAGGAAGACATTTTACTGGTTGGAAACAATGACTATGCTGAGCGTATGGAGTTCAATCTTAATGTTGAGATGGAACAACCTGAATATTCTGTTGATCAACAAGACTATGAATATGTAATGAACTTTGTAGGTAAGGTAACCGTAGAAGGAATTCGTTCTAGAGATGAGAAGGATATAT
>Ga0209533_1002504_pt1 | contig 16658 bp, 19 predicted proteins | sample COG_04_FD_184748 | JGI IMG/M metagenome (GOLD analysis project Ga0209533, IMG submission 184748) | Pelagic Microbial community sample from North Sea - COGITO 998_met_04 (SPAdes) (version 2) | ecosystem: Environmental > Aquatic > Marine > Neritic zone/Coastal water | place: Helgoland, sampling...
GACAACAAACACTAACGTTGAATTTTCCTTGACAAATCGTACATTTACTTTTGTGACCCCTACGATTGAATTCACGCAGACAGGATTGATGTACTACTGCTTTGCATTCACATGGCGAGGTCATTGAACACTCTTCCATACAAATGTAACATGTTGTTGGGAGGTCACCTGTTTCTGAAAGCAAAGGTTCAATTGACATTGTATTTTTGAATAGAATAATTCCAACTCTATTCTAATGCCAAAGAAAAAACGCCCAAAAAAAAGCGCAGCATGGGAAAAATTGTTGAAAAGGCACAAACGGGGACCAAAAAGGGTGCGATTGAACAAGAAATCATTAATAGAGGACGTGGACACCGTTGTATCCACGAAAATACAGATCATAGTTCAAAAAGGTTGGACTCCGAACTATGTGGTCGTGTGTATCTCAGAAACCGCTTTGCAAAAATTAAATTTGAAAAAATCAATCGAACTCTCACCCAGACAAGCGAAACGCCATGGACTGTCCAAGGCTTTTTACGCGCTGGACCATAATGCAATCGTTATGGGTATGGAAACGACTGTGGCACTGCGAATTGATACCTATTGCGGACCATACGTGTGCGAGGTTGTCGTCTATGGTGGTCGGCTTAGAAAACCCACCCTCACGATTCACATCTCAAATGCACGCGAAGAGGAAGAAGAAATGAGGGACTGCATGTCACACGTCAAATCTTTGTTTTCAACGAAAGTCCACCGGCCAGTGACCGATGACGTAGAATACATGTGAACTATAAATATATTTTTTTTTTTAAATAAAATGTTGGGTACTGTTATCACTTTTGGCAAAAAAAAGCTCTCACGATTCACACATAAACTACAGTGGCCCGTGAAACCCTTTGCAGTCTTGTTTGACGTAGATAAAACGCGCGTCTCTGGAGTTACTCTGACCGAACCTCGCTTCTATGCCATGTCAAGAGTAATGAATAGAAAATTCGGGCCATTGGCACATATTGCATTGTTTTTCGTAGGCACAGTTTGAACACAAATCGTACATGCATACATTGCAACTCATTACGTGGTTGCCACACGAGTATTGACGACACACAGAGCAATAAAACATTTTTTTGATCAAATGAATTTGCGAACAGATTGGACAGGACTCAACATTGGACTGGCTTAGCACCACATCTCGCCATTTCACCGGGGCAATGTGTTCATTAGATTTCTCTCGGGCGAACGCACCAGCCATGCGCCATCGCTGTTGCTCACAATGGGTTAGAAACGGGAAAACAAGGCTTAACAGAGGACGAGTATCGGATATCCACGTATCCATTTCGTTTTTTTTTAAATAGAACTAAATAGAACTAAATAGTTTCAGAATATGATTTTAAATACAATAATTACATTTACTCATAAAAGACGTGACCTCCAAACGGACCACAGTGTTTGGCAAAAGGTGTTGAACGCAATCGAAATGGCATCTCCCGAAGTAATGGTCGATATTTGGCGTAGCTCGTGCCAAAATGTAGTAGCGTCAATCAATATATTTCTTTCCAACGCGTTTAATTCGGAGTGCACTTTGTAATCTGACGTAAAACGCCGCAGCAAAGAGATCGCCTCCATATAATTAGAAGCTTGATGGGCGTACCATTCTCCAACCGAAGCAGGACGTTGTGTCCACGACCGTTTGTAGGGAGAATTGCGCATGTACAAGTCATGCAGTATCCCGGGCATGTGTTCATTGATCGTGCCGTCGTGAACGGTCGCGTAGTGTTTTGGACAGGGTTGAGTTTTCGTACAATTTGTACAATTACGCGTTAAAATAAAATTCCATTGGCATTTGTTACAAGTACCGTGTTCGTCCAGCGTACCCCCCTCATGCGTGATTAAATCTTCTATAGAGTACGTTCCGATGCCTGTAGCGCCATGGCTTTCAACCCCGTGCCAACAACAGGGACAAGCGTCGTTTGGTCCTGCTTGTGGTTGGTGAGACATGTTTATTTTTTTCTATTCTAAAGTATAAATATGGACAAATAAATTTCAATGTCGCTGGACCAAAAATATCAAACGGCAAAAACTAAATTAACAGAACAGATTCAAACATTCCTGCTTGGACCCTTGCCGTTGGAAGAAAAGAAGAAGTTAATAACATGTCTCACAGAGACTGCTGCCGTCACTAACATGACGGAACTTCCTGCGTTGGAAAAGGAATTTCAGAATATTGTAAAAGCTTCAACGTTGCGACGGTTGATATTATTATCAAATCCCTTGTCGTTCTACAATATTGCCGAGGTTATTAATCAAATATTTTTTTAAATTATCTGTGGACTGTTTTTCTCTTTGTGCGTTCTGGTGTGGGAGGCATATTGTATTTTTTTCCACGGTCGTCGGTAGATTTCCTCAGGTGTCGAACAATGAGACCCGCGCCCACACCTACACCGGTTCCCATGACCAATTCTTCGACGTTGGTCTTTTCCTCCTTTTTCTTCTTTTTTTCCTTTTTCTTTTTGGTTTTTTTATTTCTCCTTTCTCTCTTTTTTTCTCCTGGTTTTGTTTTTGTAGTAGAACAACCGCGCATGTTCTTGCTAGAGCAATCGGTCCTCGAATCGCGCGAATCGTTTAAAAGTACCATGTCTTCGTGCGTGCCACCCTCTTTATCGGGATGTAACTCCAATGCCATCCTGCGGTATTCTCGCTTCAAATCGCAGCACGAAACTTCCTCGTTGTTTTTTAACCGATTCGCCATATCAATGGCCGTTTGCGAAGGTTCGATTGCTGCTGCTTTCAATGTTAGGATGAGTGCGAGAAAAGCCGATCTGAGTAGTTCCGTAAAACCTTCGGCCGATGCAAAAGTTTTAAAAAGAGGTTTATCCATTTACAAAATAATATCAAGTTTTATACTGTGTATTTGTTCCTTTTTTTGTTTATTTAAATCTTGGGCACAAATCCGAACTCATTTGGATTCCAAACCCATTTGGAAAATCCGAATCGATGTGAAATTCCGAATCGAGTGGAATCCGAATCGATGTGGAATCCGAACCCCATTTGAAAAATCCAAACCCATGTGGAATCCGAACCCCATTTGAAAAATCCAAACCCATGTGGAATCCGAACCCCATTTGAAAAATCCGAACCTATGTGGAATCCGAACCCATTTGGAAAATCCGAACCCATTTGGAAAATCCGAATCGATGTGGAATCCGAATCGATGTGGAAATCCGAACCCATTTGGAAAATTCCGAATGGATGTGGAATCCGAACCCATTTGGAAAATTCCGAATGGATGTGGAATCCGAATCGATGTGGAAAATTAAACCCATTTGAAACCCATGTGGAATCCGAACCAATGTGAAAAATCCAAACGCATTTGAAAATTCCGAATCGATGTGGAATCCAAACCCATGTGAAAAATCCGAACTGATGTGGAAAATTCCGCCAGGTGAAAAATCCACCGGGTGGAAAATTCCGCTATTCGTACGTCTACAAAGGTGTAGGTTTTAAAAAATAAAACGATAGTATATATAGAACTCATTTTGTACAAATGGTCGATGTACATACAAACGAAGAAGCGATTAAATCCGAAAGAGCACGTTCCATCAAATACGACAATATTCATGCGGGCGCGATAGTCACCGAACGAAACAGAGCGACAGATGCAGAAGAGACATTGACAAAACAAGTGGAGACTTTATTTTTTTCAATTCGATTGGAAAATATTTTCATTTTTTTTGTTTTGTTTCTGCTCGTGGGTATATTTGCATGTAGAAACAATGCGAGAAGGCCTCGTTTTTAGTATATACATTCGCACTCCTTTCAAAAATGCAGCACGGTATTTTAGATTCTTCGTACGACGAACAATTTTTGTCGTCCATTTCCAATTCCCCGTTGTCCGAATTGCTGGACTATTTGAATGGACAAACGCAATACTATTTGTTGCCAAACTCCAAAATATACAAAACCATCTCGTACAATACGATGGCAGCGTTTTCCACGGAAGTGGGGTCGCATTTGGACGGTGTCGTGACACAATTAAAAGCGGAACAATGTCGACGCGCGTATGATATATTGATGGAGTGTTATCCAGACATTCCCGAACTACAAAGTATCTATGAACATTTAAGAGAATATTTCAAAACGAGTAGAAACCCAATGGCATTGAAAAATTAGAGTATAAATATATTCACAATACAGTGAAATGGAAGTATTAATTGTAGACGGTGTTCCCACCAAAACTCATGCCGAAAAATTAATGCAATGGACAAAACTGATATTTTTATTGCAACTTGGTTATTTGACGTACAGGTTGACCTCAGTTCCCAATCATTGGGTTCATTACATGATAGGATTCATTGTATGTGGCATTTACATTCCCATGTGCGGCTACAAAAGTGCCAAAAAAATGAACCATCGAAATTTGTCGTTGTTCATCGGCACGCAAAGTTTTTTTAGCTTTCTTGCTCTGTTCGACATTGTTGCGGTGACCGTGGGACTGACTACGTTACAAAATGCGTGTGAACAATGTTATGCCCAATTCACGGCCAAAGACGAATGCGAGCTCGCCGGTTCCAACAACGAATCGGTGGTAATCTCTATCGAGTCTTGTCTGAACTTTCCTGACAGCATGGAGATAGCGATTTATATGTTTTTCATGTCGTGTATATTATTCACAGGGTGTTGGACCATTGTAGTAGCCCAACGGGCGCTAAAAGAGAAGTATGTCGTCGCTCACATTGTACATGTCGCACCGAACGTCGAACGCCAAGTTCCCGTCTTTGAGGGTGCCATCGAAGAAGCCGTTCACGTTGTTGACTTTGAGGGTGCCGTCGAAGAAGCCGTCGAAGAAGGGTCAAAGGGAGAGATGGCAGAGGGTTAGTTACATGTGAATAGATTGTAATTACATTCCCATATTACGAAATAAATCTTCTAACGAATGTGTTTCTATCGTGTTTACTATTTTGGGCCACGTTTGTTCCAGGTAGGGGCGCCATTTGACTTGACCCTTTTCGTATTGCAAATAAAACCATAGGAAGTCAAAAATCTGCAGTTCCCAATCGGCGACAGTTTTCGTTCGTTGCCATGCGACAACAATGTGGTCGTTGAGGTCCGGCTTTATTGCACGAACACACTGCATGAATTCCTCGGGTGTTTGGGGCGAGACTTGTTTTATGGATGTCCAACATTGTGCCAACGACATTTTGTGTCTTTCCCTATTGGAAATAAAAAATCCACTTACGTTTAAATTATTCGGTGTTTCCTTGATGAAAACTCGTCAAGACACTGGTCCCATGTTTCGGCCGTGCAATCACGAAACGGCACCTTGATAAACATGAGTTCCGCACAACGCAAATGCCACAAACAACAGTTTCCTATGGCATGACGACCCCCCGTACGAATAAGAAGTTCCGGGCAGGAGATGGAGGACGGAATAACCGAAAACAATTTGTAATCATATTTGTCGAGACATTGTCTGACGTCTTCCGCAAACACGTACGAGACATAGATGTGCACTTTGAGCCGGACATTTTTTTGAGAGCTTGATTTTAATGCATACATTTTCTGCCACAATAAGGGACATATTTCCGAAGTCGACACAAAATCAAACGCAACGTCCGTTTGCTCTTTGTTCAACCATTCGTCTATCATCGACTCGGTTTGTGGACCAGCTTTCTGCGTCAAAAGTGAAAATTCTCGAATGCCTTTGTCGAGGCACCACCCGATGGTATTGTCTATTGACCAGTTTCCATCGGGAATAATCGCCAAGTGTTTGGGGATCCTTATTTTTTTTCCTACAAAACATGAGAACATTGTACGTTGCTAAATACTATTTTTAGGACGTATATACGTGGTTCAGAAATGTCAGATATGCCCAAGATACCAACCTGTGGATGGTTTCATATGTGCGAAGATTGCGATATTATAACGTCGCGCTTAGTCTCAGTCAAACATAAAAAGAAACAGAGGACAATTTCTGTCTGTCAGAACTGTCGAATCAAATTCATTTACTATTTATTGGAGGATTTCCACACCGTCGTCATCGACCACGAGTCGGCGGGCGAAATGTCACTGGTTGTTTATTAGTATATATGCACATAATTGTACAGAACTATGATTTATTTAATTGCCACCCTGTCCGACGACGAAATCATTGGCGTTGGCAACAGACTCCCTTGGTACTTACCAGTAGACCTCAAATGGTTTAAAATGCACACTATGAACGGCTCCGTAATCATGGGTCGTAAAACATGGGAGAGTTTGCCTACAAGACCACTGGAAAACCGCATGAACATCATTTTAACCCGCGGGTTCTTGCCTAAAAGCGATGGGAACGTATATTGGACCAATTCATTTGCAGATGCTATTCACTTATCTCGGTGCTGCAAAACCACCTACATAATTGGCGGTAGTGACGTATTCCATACGGCATTGTTGTCCGGTTTGGTGGATGGGCTTATTATTACACGTGTGCACGTGACTGTTGATGACGGGAAAAGTTTGATATTACCACTGCAAAAAACGCTGACATATCGGTCAAAAAAACAAGTGCACAGCACAACTTCTTATCACTATGAAATGTATAAAACTAAAACTTAATTTTTTGTTCAATGAGTGTATTTGTTTCTTCCGTTTCTTGGTTCACGAATTCGATGTGGTCTGTCACTTGTTCGTGTTCCGGGATGCGCCACCAAACGAGCAAGAACATCGACCAAAAAAATACGTATTCTGATATGTAGAAATAGGAACATTCGCTGCACTGCAATGTCTCACAATCCAGTTCCGAATAGACCAGCCACCCGACGAAAATCGACCCAACGATGGCGGTGGACCACCAATGCACTTTCCACGTCCACGAACGCTGCGGGTAACATTCGTACATGATGGCAATGGACGAGATGGCGATGAGTGCGTTGTGGGCATTTGTTTGAAACATTGAGACGAGAAAGGCGCTGAAAAATCCCAAGAATCCGAGAAACATGATGACCGAATTGAGTAAGAATGAACCTGCGACGGCCACGAGACAAAAGACCAACAGCAGACCCCGCCATGGGTCTGTTGTCAGTGCCCTGGACAAAAGAATGGGCATTTTTTGACCACACGTTATTTCGGAAACGTCCCACAACGCCATGATACTAAGTAGGATGAGAGAGACCCATCCGTAAAACCAAAGTTTACGAAACAACATTTTATGTATTTATGTGCAAACTTATATACTATTCTTTTTTTACGTAGGCTATTGTTTGTGTATTTTTCCAAGCGTGTTTATGTACATATTTTGTAAAGAATTCCTTTTCGTACAGCGGGTATCTTTGTGGGGACAATGTTTCTTTGGAACCCATCCATTCTCGTATGGAGGTGGACCATATTTCTATTTTCTCGTCGTTTTTGAATGCTTTGGCAACTCTGGTACGGTTGTTGTACAAATATATTGATTTTGTATCCGTATATTCCACATGTTTACCCATCGAAAAGGAAAATACCTCGTGTTTGAATCTTTGCAGGGCGACCTCCAAAGTTGGTCCGGACCATGTCTGTAAAGGGGTGTAGATCCATTCGTCTGTCGACAGCGCGCGCCGGTATATGTACCACGTGGTGTCCTGATAATTTCCCATTATATTTATTTTTAGAATGTCTTAAATACTACCCATATGTGTATCTATTTTTTGGACGAAGAAAATAAATAAAAAATGAATATTGTCCAATTGGAACGAATGATGTTAGACTTTTTAGACACGCTCGAGTCGGACAAGCGTCATCGCGAATTAGGTTATGGCCCCCGGTTCCCTCGGTTTAAACTGCCGGAAACGCTGGAAGAATTTCAGGAATTTTACGACATGTATTTAAAATTACGTGGGGAGGTTGACAATTTGGAGTCTATTGTGAATGAAAAGCGCGAGGAATTTGAAAACAAGTGCAAACACGAGTGGGTTAAAGATTGGGAAAATAGAGACGAGCGTTCCAGATCGAAATGCACAAAATGTACAAAATTTCGTTAGTAGCGACCAAGATGGTAGATGACATCCACTAAACAGCACACGGTCAACGGTACGAACATCAATACTACCAACACGAATAAGAAAAACATTTATACATAAAATAAGTGTTGTTATATATTCATTGACACATGTGTTCCATATTGGTAGAGTGTCTTGTAAACTACTTCTATACTAGTCGCGTCTTTTGGCTGCAATGTAGAATTGTTTCATAGGAGACGCGATCCAAACGTCAAACCATGTGTGTTCAAGTGGTTTTCGCACATTATTCTCCAAAAACAACAGTGTGGGTTCTATTATTGTCGTCGAGATGGGTGGAGAGTTTAGGGCAGCGTGTTGTATTTTCTCGGACATTTGGGTGTGACAGTATGGGAATATATAGTATATATTGAGAGTTGTATTGGGGTAGATGCAGCAGGTATGTGTGTGGGCTCCGTCCAATGTCGGCTATTCCCAAGTGAATAATAAAATTAATAACTGGATGCGTTGTCACCCGACCAAGCCGCCTTACGAGCGTTTCATCCAGGACCATCTTTCATCCGCATGGCCCATACTGTGGCATTTAAAATCTCCGTTTTATGTCTCAATTGATCGTCTAGCAAGAAAAGTCGTTGAGGAAGAGCGCGTTGAAAATAAGGAGGAAGAGATCTGCCCCATTTGTCACAATGCTCTTGGGCTTGGCATTGAAACATTGACGTGTCGGCATGTGTTCCATACTACCTGTTTACACCAATGGTTGCAAAGGTCTTCGACCTGCCCCATGTGTCGCCATGTTATTTAGCTGTACATAAAAACATTGAAAATATCCTATATATATCTGTATAATTTTATTATGAATGCCGTATTTTGTTGGTAATGTGTTGCCCTCTTCGTCTGACCCAGGTGAGGATGATCCCACGTTTGATTTTACAAATGCTGAATCTCGCCAAATGAATTTGCGCGATGTCCCCATCCGCATTGAACACGAGGAGGGTTTGGCGATCGGTTCCGTCCAACGCGATTGGACCGACTCGGATGGTAAAAAATGGATTTTGGGAAAAGTCGATTCTGATACGCTTGAAGGTCGTTACGCGTCCCATGCGATACAACCCAGTTCCACGGGCCATACGTTGTACAAAGGATTGTCATTGCAACATGTCCATACCTCGTTTAGCAACGGTTCGACGGCGAAACGCCCGATCGAGGTCTCGATATGTATGGAGCCTCGTCGACCTGGATGTGACATAACATGTGTTGATCGATCAAAAAAAAAGGAGTATATAACCCACTTAGCATCTAGTCAAAATATGTCTGCTCCTGTTGTTGAAACCACCCCTGAAACTACCACCGAAACTTTTTCCGAGCCAGCATCTGAAACTATGAATGCCCCCGCTGCCGAAGAAAATGTGGATAACCGCGAGGAACTCATGAAACTTGTCATTGACCAAGAATCCGAACTTTCTGGCACGAAAACTGCACTTGAAAGAGCCCAATCCGAATTGCAAAAACTTCAGTCTGCCTGGTCGGAACGTGAAAACAACGAGAAATTACAAACCAAAAGCAAAGCCGAAGCTTTGTCGAAAGCTCTTGTTGATTCATGGACGGCTTCGTTGCCTGCGGATATGATGACGGACGATAACAAAAAAGCGATTTATGCATTGGCCCAAAATTTCCCCCAGGAATCTGTCAAAATGATGGAGATTGCTCACAAAGCGTCCAAGAAATACAAACAAGACCTCGATTCGTTGGCTGCCCAACAGCAGGTCAAGCAAAAACGCGCACTGGAAAGCCGTGTCCATGACATTGTCACCAAAAAACGCCGCATTGCCGCCCCAGACACGAGATCCGTCGTCCATGCCGCGTCTGTCAAAAAGGCCAACCCGTTTGCTTTCGACGCGTCCAGAACCAGTTCGTCCGCCATGAGTGGGGTTCGAGATAGAAACCCCGACCTTTTTAAAGCGTTGTCCGGGTTTTCATCCGGAAATTTGAGAGATAGAATGGGGCAAATAGCTAATATTAACGGTAATTAAATTAAAAATATTTGGATTTGAAAATCGATCGTATGCAGGTGTATATTCTATTTCCTATTATGTATGCTAAATTGCCATCAATTTCAAACGGAATGTCTTGCGGCAACCAAGGAAACCCCCGCGTTGTGGTCAAGTGTTCAACTTGTGGTGTCCTGCAATACCACCCAGAACTGCCTTGCATATGTGGGGCAGCTTCAATAGCGGGGAGATTGAGATCTGAAATCGAACGAGAAAAAAGAAAGCTAGCAGGGAGATTGAGATCTGAAATCGAACGAGAAAAAAGAAAGCAACGAAAGAATAACGAGCGTAACCGCAGGAATACACACAATCAGCATAAAAAAACTTTTAGTGGCACTACAGCAACCACCACCGCACTAACAACCAGATCTGCACCCTTATCACGAAACACGTTTTACTCACTGCCAACACTTTCAAATTCTGCAACCAAACTCAATTTCCTGTCTATTCTGATCGTGGACGATAGTAAATCCTACACAATCAAGCTCCAAAAAATGTTGTCCATTGTTATTTCAGAAATGTCCTCTTACACTTTCAAAATTGTGCACACGACAAATATTTTTGCAGCCTTGGAAGCGTTGTCCAATTATCAATTTAGCTTTGTCATGATTGACAACATTTTTGCCAACGAAAACATGACAGGTATCGAACTGTGCTACCGTTTGAGATCCAGAAGAATAAAGCAAATGTCATGCTGTGCATCGCCATTGGTTGTTATATCTGGACAATATCACGTTTCGAATTCCAACGAAGATGCACAAAAGTACCCATGCTTGACGAACAAGGAGCTCGAAATATACAACAAATGTTTAGTAAACATGTCCACGTTAAAAGAAATGTTAAACAGTTATGCCGTACCAATGTCTAGATTTGATGCAATGCAAAGCATAACACATTCTCTTGCTATTTTCAGCAGGACATGTTGGACAAATTGGTGTGCAGAGGTTCGGAATCCTACAGAGAAACGATTTAAAAACTTTATTAGACGGCCCCATTTCGACATTACCATATTAACCAATTCGTCGGGAAATTGTAAAGAAATGCTTAGTGAACCGGTCCACATAATAACCAAACTTCCTGATGAAGCAGTCAAAACAATTGTAAAGCTTTAGGTACAAAGCTTTAGAGAAATCCAGTCGTATTATAGAAACTTAAAGCCGGGGGCAAATAGCTAATATTAACGGTAATTAAATAAAAAATATTTGGATTTGAAATCGATCGTATGTAGGTGTATTTTAATCTGGTATCGATTATGTGGGGAATTCATGCCATCCAATTTGGGGTCCTGTCGCCGGATATTATGCGCAAAATTTCCGTGTGTGAAGTGGTAACCAGTGAGTTGTACGAAAATGGACGCCCCAAGAACGGTGGATTACGCGACACCTCGCTGGGAATATCATCTCGACGGGGGTCATGCCCGACGTGCAGCCAAACTTGGTCGAATTGTCCCGGACACTTTGGTCATTACGAACTGCCGTGTCCATTGTACCACATCGGATGGATGCACGAAGTATTGCAATGGTTGCGGAAAACGTGCCCTCATTGTGGTCACGTCCACGACAAAGTACTCAAAAAAAAATGCTCCGAATGTGCACAAATCCCCAATAGATACTTCAAAAAAAACGCAACGACCATCTGTGTTGAAAACAAAGATGGAATTCGCGACTTATTCGCACACGAAGCACTCGTCATTCTACAGAAAATCCCGATCACATCCCCTACATTCCACCCTTCTTGGCTCGTCCTAACCGTGTTGCCAATACCACCGAATTGTGTACGCCCAAGTCCAACATTCGATGGTGAAGAAGTACGAGGTGAAGACGACATTACTCGGAGATTGTTGTACGTCATTCGAATCGCGAATAGCTTCAAAAAATCCCAAGGTGAGAATTCCGTTGTACTAAATCACGCCAGAACCCGTGTTCAAGATGCCGTGCACATGTACATCGACCAAACGCGAATGAGAACCAACGTCAAAACCACGCAAAAATCCATTTCAGAACGCCTTCGAGGGAAAACCGGACGAATTCGAGGGACTTTGATGGGAAAAAGGTGTAATTTTACAGCGAGGACCGTCATTACTGGGGACGCGATGATGGACATGCGAGATGTTGGCGTTCCCAAACAAGTGGCCGAGACCCTAACCATCGTCGAACATGTCAACCGTTTCAATTACGAAAAATTATGTGCCATGGTCCGTACACAAGACGAAAGAATAAAATACGTCATTCGTAAAGATGGTTCACGCTTGGATTTGAAATCAATGCGCGGGCAAGTAGATTTACAAGTTGGGTGTTCCGTCGAACGCCAATTGAGAGACGGTGACCTTGTTCTCTTTAATCGCCAACCATCTTTGCACCGAATGTCCATCATGTGTCACCGGGTGAAAATTATGCCGGTCGGCAAAACATTTCGACTAAATTTGAGCTGTACCACGCCATACAACGCCGATTTTGTAAGTTTCCCCCCCCTACAACTCTGCAAATTATCCAAAAACTAACCTTTTATTGCCCTTTGTTTTCAATGTTCTCAGGACGGCGACGAAATGAACTTACACGCATTACAGACGCACGAATCCAGAGCCGACGCGCAGGAACTCATGGCGGTGGCTAAAAATATCATCACGCCCCAATCCAACAAACCCGTCATGGGCATTGTGCAAGATACTTTATTATCGTCCTGGATGTTGACACAAGAAGGTGTCTTTTTAGACAAAGCAGAAATGTGCAGCATCATGATGTGGGTTGAAGGAGCGGAATTGCCCCCACCCACTGCCGACGGTAGGTGGACAGGACGCCAGTGCTTTTCACTGCTTTTCCCCAAAGATTTCATGTGGAAAGATTGGATTGTCCGCGGTCAGTTGTTGAATGGACCATTGGGTAAAAAGGCACTGGGACGCTCACACGGGTCCATCATTCACCGTCTGTACAATGACTATGGGCCCAACCGCACATGTCAATTTATTAATGAATGCCAAAGGATCAATCATGTTTGGTTTTCGGGCCAGGGGTTCTCCATCGGGATCGGAGACATGCGCATTACGGCCGAAACCGCCGCAAAAGTGCAAAATGCGTGTTCCGATGTGGACGAAAAGGTCAAATTGTTGCGACGGGAACACGGGGTAGAAGCGGAAGCAAAAATCAACCGCATGTTAAACCAAACACGGGATTCCATGGGCTTAATTGCAAAAAGAGCAATGACCTCACAAAATTGTCTCGGCAGAATGGTCCAATCGGGTTCCAAAGGTTCAATGGTAAATGTTCTTCAAATTCAAGCTTGCGTAGGACAACAAAATTGTTCCGGTCAACGTATGAAGGCAACACTCGGTGGAAGGACTTTGCCCATGTTTAAAAAGGGCGACGACTCGGTGCGTTCCCGGGGATTTGTCAAACATTCGTACATTGACGGACTCTCGCCCGATGAATATTGGCACCATACTGTGGGTGGACGAGAGGGACTCATTGACACCGCGGTCAAAACCAGCACATGCGGCTACATTCAACGCCGACTGGTCAAATCAATGGAATCCATCCATGTTGCGAACGACAAAACCGTGCGCGATTCGCAGCAACGCGTGATGCAATTTCTGTACGGGGAAGATGGATTAGACGGCATGTGCCACGAAATGATGACATGTCCATTTGACGAAATGCCAACGCCCCCCTACGATCCAAACTGGCCAGAACTAGCCCAAGCATGGCAAAAATGGCAAACGTTTCGAAAATTAGGAGATAAGTGGGCCATTGTTGTGCCATGCGCGAGGATTCTAAGAAACTACCAAGACGGAGGGTCAACCGACTCGGCCACTACAAGGCAGATTCTCACACCCTTGTTGGAAGCCGTCAAATCCAACCTAATGGTACATTCCTACGTGATAGCAACAATGGTTCACCACACATGTTCGCCATCCGTCTTTCAAACAGTCACCGACATTTTAATGAAAAAATGGTTCAAGTCCATTGTGGCACCAGGCGAAATGGTTGGCACTATCGCCGCACAGTCTGTGGGCGAACCGACGATGCAAATGTCAGCGTCCTACGATACAGAAGTGATAATTGATATCAGTGGAACAGTTAAACGAGTGCAAATTGGACAACTTATTGACTCTATTATTGACAATACTTCTCGGGAATCTCAAGAAATGCCTGTTTCACATTTGAAGTGTATTGGTGTTTCGCCGACTGAAGATGTTAAATGGACAAATATTACACATGTCTCGAGACACCCCGCAAACGGTACTATGTTAAATGTTAATACAGTACACAGTCGTACACTCGATATGACAGCATCGCACAGTTTCCTTGTTAGAAGAAACAATCGTATTGTAGCAATGCCTGGTCACGAATTAGTGATTGGTGATGCTTTGCCAATTGTGAAAAACCTACCAAAACACGACACCATTACACGGCAACCAATTGAACTAAATGCAATTAATGGACATTTTGTTGGTGCTGTGTTGGCTGAAGGTTTTTGTAATAAAAATACAATTTCATTTTGTGGAACAGATGACAACTGGTGCAGAACAATTGGTCAACAATTTGCTGATAGTATTGGTCTAAATGTTTACATTGTTCGCAAAGCACCGTCGGAACATACTTTAGGTAGTAAAGAAATGACAACTGTGAATATTCATTCAAGGGAACTTGCTGCCTACTTCTCACAAAATTTTGGTAATATATCACATACCAAAACTATGCCTGGATGGGTTTTGTCGGCACCGAACCTGTTTGTGAGTGCATTATTGCAAAGCTATTTTGATGGGGATGGTAATATTAACTGCACTCTGAATAATAATCAAATTCGTTCTCATTCAGTGTCAAAATCTCTTATTGAAATGGTTTCGCTATGCTTAGCACGCTTTGGTATCCCATGCTACATTAATTCGCAAAAATACAAAACACCTGCTGGGGTTCCAGGTTTAATTTGGGAAGCAAGTATTCCTGCAGTGTTTGCTAAAAAATTCAGAGAACATGTAGGATTTTCAATGGAGATTAAAAAAGAAAGATTGGACCAAATGTGCAATCTTACATTTAAAAAGGGATTTCAAGCACGTATTCCCGGCATGTCTGGGGTACTATCTGCATTACGAACACACATGACTACAACTTCAACACGAAAAACAATTAATCGCATCAACAGCAGAGGTATAGGAATTACTCATAAAATGCTACATACTTTGTTTATCAAAGCACAGCAGAACAATATCCCTGAAAATATATTAAAAGAATTGGAACAAGCCATTCAAGCAGACGTTTGGTGGGACCCAATACAAAGTATTAATCAATATGAATCGGATGCCTTAGTCTATGATTTTACTGTTAATGAACAGTTGCAATCATTCATGCTTGCAAATGGCGTATTTGTTCACAATACTTTGAACACCTTTCACCAAGCAGGCAACAGTGCCAAAAATGTCACTTTAGGTATGCCCAGGTTCGAAGAACTCATTAACGCGTCGTCCAAGATGAAAACTCCCGTCCTCACTGTCATTTCCAAAGATAGTACTATTTTGAGACCGGAAAGCGCCTGGAAATTGAAGACGGAAATACAAAGGACAACGCTTCGCGACATTCTGGAAAGGCATGATTTTGAAGTAGACGAACAGGTGGTCCAAGAATATTTGTTGATGCCGGACAATAAGCGTTGGAATGTCGCGAAGAAACCCAACAAAATATTGAGATGCATTGTTGATAGGAAGAAAATGGTACAACGCGGACTAAATATTTATAAAGTTGTGAACAAAATACGCACACTCGGTATATCGCGTCACATGGTTTTGGCATATTCGGACAATGCGTTGGGAAACATTACTCTATTGGCACGACCAAAGAAAGATGCCACGTTCTACATTCACACAAAGACATTACTGGACACGACCATCAAGGGTTCGGCCAAAATCCCAAGCGTACACGTCCGTACAGAAAATTCCAAATTTATCATCGACACCGTGGGCATCGACCTGTATCATATTCACGGAATTGCATCTATCATACAAGAACGCATACAATGCAATGATATTTGGGCCGTGCGCAACACGTACGGCGTGGAAGCGGCAAGAGCCCAACTTTTATCAGAAATACACGCCATCATGTCCTTTGATGGGTCGTATGTGAATATAAGACATATGATGATGATGGTCGATTGGATGACATGGAGTGGTAGTATTAACGCTTTAAACAGACACGGTGTCAAAAAAATGATGGAAGGTGCCACGCCGTTAAAACGCGCAACCTTCGAACAGCCCGTTGAAATATTGCATACAGCTGCGGTGAATAATCTATACGACGAATTAAACGGTGTCTCCGAACAACTGCTTGTTGGAAAAGAACCTCGTTGTGGTTCACATTTCAACGGGACTGTCACCGAAAAATCCTACCAGGAAATGTGGGATAACGATGACTGGAAACCAGACGAACCAATGGAAGAAGAAGATTTGTTTGACGATTGGACGGGTGAATCACAATGGGACACCCACATCACGTACGCAAAGGAAGAACCCGCCTGGCAACAACCCCAACAACCCGCTTGGCAACAGTCCCAACAACCCCAACAACCCGCTTGGCAACAGTCCCAACAACCCCAACAACCCGCTTGGCAACAGTCCCAACAACCCCAACAACCCGCTTGGCAACAACAACAATCAAAGCCTGAAAGCCCCGCGTAT
>Ga0209533_1002507_pt1 | contig 16647 bp, 17 predicted proteins | sample COG_04_FD_184748 | JGI IMG/M metagenome (GOLD analysis project Ga0209533, IMG submission 184748) | Pelagic Microbial community sample from North Sea - COGITO 998_met_04 (SPAdes) (version 2) | ecosystem: Environmental > Aquatic > Marine > Neritic zone/Coastal water | place: Helgoland, sampling...
CCTACCCATAAAAAAGGCGGACCAGTATGGTCCGCCTTTTTTATGGGTAGGTGGCTTCCTTTAGGTGGCCACCTGCTTGGAGGAAGCGATATCGATGGCCGTGTCGGTCAAGCACCTAAAGGAACTCGACTACGCATTCACAAATTATGATGCGCGCCAGTATAGCGCTTCAACTCATCTTTTTCGCTTTTCGTTCGCCAAGACTGCGACTGCCATCTAGCGAATTAGAGCATGAGTTCTATTGATGATTTACTTCAAACTGTGGCTGCCCTGCGTGAGCCGGAGACTGGATGCCCTTGGGATATTGAACAAGACCACCAGTCGTTGGCTGAGTGTTTGGTCGATGAATGTTGCGAACTGCTGCAGACGATTGATCGCCTAGACATGGATCACATGGAGGAGGAGCTCGGCGATGTGCTGCTGCAAGTGGTCATGCACGCGCAGATCGCCAAGGAGTCGGGCCATTTTGATTTCGAAGCAGTCTGCCGAGTCGTAAATGAGAAGCTCGTGACACGTCATCCACATGTGTTTGGCGATAACGCCAACCTGGGCGACTCAGAGGCGGTTTTGAAGCAGTGGGACGAGATCAAGGCAGCCGAGAAGAAACGCGGGCCGCAACAAGTCGGTCGTTTCAAGGACTTACCGAAGCAGTTGCCTGCTTTGATGTTTGCACAAGATGTTTATAAGCAGATCCAAAAACAGCAGATGGATGCCTCCGAAGCGATTGACGAGGGAGGCATTGCGATGACCGCGCAGGCGCTGGCCGACGATGAGTTGGCGCTGGGTAAGCAGTTGTTCGAAATCGCAGCAGCTTGCCGTATTAAGAAACTTGAGCCAGAGACAGCGCTGCGCCGCTATGCGCAAAGGGTGGTGGATCAGTTGGATCAGGAATCGAATGGAATTTCTTCTCAGTAACGGCGAATCGGTCCCAGTCCATATCAAGCGGCGCAAGGGTGCGCGGCATATGCGGCTGAGTCTGAATCACAGCAATGAGGCGGTGGTCTCGGTGCCGTGGCGTTGCTCGGATCGGGAGGCTTTGCGGTTTTTAGAGAAGCAGCGGGACTGGTTGGAGGCGCAGTTGGCGCGTGTGCCGCGGGCGCGCACGTTGGGCGATTGGCTGGTGGAATACCCGCAGCTCTCAGGGAGCGGGGATCGCTTTACGGTGCGCGTGGAAGCGACTGACCGGCTGCGGGCGGATTATATTTTTGCTGCTGGTGGAGCCGAGATCGTGCTGCGCTTGCCGCAGACCAGCGGCGATCACGATACAGCCTTGTTACAGTTGGTGAAGCGCTTCGCAAAAGACGCGATGGTTTGCCGCGTGGCATTACACGCTAAGCGGCTTAATTTGAAATTCACCAAGCTGAGCGTGCGGGATCAGGCGAGTCGCTGGGGGTCGTGTTCTTCCAGCGGGGGGATTTCTCTGAATTGGCGCCTGGCGCTGGTCGCACCGGAGCTGCAGGATTATGTGATCTTGCATGAGCTGGCACATTTGACGGAAATGAATCATTCATGCCATTTCTGGGCGCTGCTGGATACGTATGATCCGAATCGGGTGGCGCATGAAGCCGCGTTGGATGCGATGACGGCCGAGATCATGAGGGTAGGACGGGGGTAGTTTTGATCGGTGCGATTCAGGCTCCTAATCGTAATCCTATTCTTAATCTTAATCGAAACAGCATGTAGTTTGCTAGAGGTCTTGTCTTTGAGGCGGTCTTTGGTAGCGTTGTTCAGGTCACCATTTAACCCCACATACTATTATGAAACATTGGATACTGTTCTCACTCTGCCTTGCGCTTCCTTTTTCTCTGTTTGCGGATGACGACGCATTTCGCGATCTCGTTCGTGGCATCTTAGCGCCGCCGGTTGAGAGATCGGCCCCCAAGAAGGCTCCGAAGCCGAAGGTCGTTAAGCAATATCCCTTTAACCCCGATTACGCTGATATTTATTTGGGCGACGACGGAGCCACGAATGTCTCGGTTTTTGTCGAGGCCGTGTATTACGGCAGCACGGTGGATTCTTATTTTATCCTTATCACTGGAAAATCCTCTAAAGGGAACTTTCAAAAGAAGCTCAGCTTCGAGGACTTTGACTTGTTTCAGCATTTTCAAGCGACACTGGAGGAGAAGCAGTATGATCGACTGTATTTTTACTCCGATGGTCGCAGTGTGACGGATTTTACGCTGCAAAAGAAGCCGACGCGTAAGGCACCGCGGTTGTAGCTTAGGGCTGCTCAACTCGCGGCTCGAAGCGCACACCGATCATATTATAGTCGGCGTAGGTGCCCTCGGCAAAGGTAGCATCTTCAGGCGGGTTGAGCATGCGACCTTCGGCAATCATCGGTAATTCGACGGTTTCGAAGTCGTCGGAGCTGAGGCGCACGGTATAGGGGCCGTCGGTTAAATTGCTGATCGGCACGAGGTTGCGCCCCATCGCGAGGCGTTCCACCGTGTGCGGGATACTGCCGTCTGCGGCGATGAACTCGATCCGAGCGCCTGGGCCTGTTTTACTATATTGAGTAAATTCAATGGTGTGCTCGTTGGCGTAGCGGATGCCAACGTGGAGCATGCCCGGGGTCTTTTCGGTCGCCTTTGGGCCGAGGTAGATGAAGAGCCCTCCGACGATGGCGGTGAATAGGATCAGGCCGATCACGACGTATTTGCCTTGAGTGCCTGTTGTATGGTTCGCTGTTTCTATGCCGGTCATGTCGGCTGTTATGGAGGAGTCTCCGAGAGTGAGAAGCCTGAAGTTCGGATTTAATGTTATCGGCATCGAATGGGGGAGGGCAGCTAGATGTGGATCCCTCTTCTAGTTATCATTAGTTCGGCTGATTATCGCTATTAGTGCGCCTGTTGGTTTTGGGGCTTAGCTATTAGTCTTAGGAATGACGTGTATTCTCTGTATATGATTTTCTAATGGATGCATTCGAAATGGAACTAGTCATTGCTTCGTAAATTTAATCACCCTAGTTCTTTGCGTTTAATACTTATCTAAGAGTCCGTGGGCAGTCGTATTTGTGCTGCTTTCACGTGCTTTTATAACCCTACAATTTTTCATTTTACCTCGGATTCGTCCTTTACGTGTCGAATCTACCTATAATAAACGGTTGCCATGTTTATAAGACGCACTTTTAACAGGCCGCTTTAACTTTGATGAACAGCGAAAAAACTACTACTCGCAAAGGATTTTTGAAACGGGCTGGCCTGGCATTTGCCGGGGCGTTTGCACTGACGCGCGCAGCCAGCTCTGAATCAAAATCTGAATCCACTAATGTTGCCTCTGCCGGAACGCCGCGTGCGATGTCTCGCATTCGACCTGCTAAGGGAGCGGTAGAGCGTAAAGCCGTCTGATTTTAGACGGTTAAATCTTTTATATATAAGCGATGGCGAATGTATTTCCGAGGTGGGTCAACACGATCCCTATTAAAGTAATCGTAGCATTAATGCTAATCGGGGGTGCTGTCACTCTTGGGGTTACTTACTATTTCACGCCCAAGTATACGCGGGTAGGCTATGCGCCGACGCAGCCAGTGGCATTTAGCCATGCGCTGCACGCGGGGCAACTCGAGCTGGACTGCCGTTACTGTCACACATTCGTGGATCGTTCCGAGCACTCCAACGTGCCGGGCTCCAATGTCTGCATGACATGCCACAGTATGGTGCGTAAGGACGATCCGATGTTGGCTCCTGTCGTAGAGAGCTATAACTCGGGCGAGCCGATCCCTTGGGTGCGCGTTCACAAGACTCCGGACTACGTTTACTTTAACCACTCTGTGCACGTGAATCGCGGCATCAGCTGTGTGGAGTGTCACGGTCGTGTGGATGAGATGGAAGTCGTCGAGCATGCGAAGCCATTCAGCATGACGTTCTGCTTGGACTGTCACCGCAATCCGGAGGACAGCATCCGTCCGATCGAAGAAGTTTATAACCTTGATTGGGAACGCCCAACAGGTCCTGAAGCTGAAGCTGAATTTGAAGGCTTCGTTCATGACTGGAAGGTCAACCCACCACAGAGCTGCTCAGGCTGCCACCGTTAATCGCCACCTTTTTGATAATGAAGAACTCTGAATTTTCAGGCCCACGTTACTGGAAGAGCCTCGACGATCTAGCGGAAACTCCCGCTTTTAAAGATTGGGTCGAGCGCGAATTCCCTGCCGGCGCTTCCGATATGGAAGGCGTAAACCGTCGCCATTTCATGAAGGTCATGGCCGCATCCTTTGGTCTTGCTGGCCTTGGTATGACTGGTTGCCGTCGTCCGGAACAAACGATTCTCCCTTACTCCAAGCAGCCTGAGAACGTGATTCCAGGTGTGCCGGTCTATTATACGTCCTCGATGCCGAGTGCGCGTGATAATGTGCCAGTGATCGTCGAGACCCACACTGGTCGTCCGACTAAGATCGAGGGTAACCCAAGCTTTACGCCTTACGGCGGTGCCACGACTGTTTATACACAGGCGAGCATTTTGGATCTGTATGATCCGGATCGTGCAACGAAGAGCAAAGAGGGCGCTACCGTCCTTTCTCCTGCTGTCGTTCGTGATCGTCTCGAAGCGATTCGTCAGGCGCATGGTGCTGATCAGGGCAAGGGCCTCGTATTCCTCGCTGAGCCAAGCACCTCTCCGAGTCGTGCTGCTCTAGTGAAGCAGATCCAGAAGGCTTTCCCTAAAGCGACTTGGACTGAAAACACTGCGATCGATCAAAGCACTTCCGAGCAAGCCGCACAGGCTGTCTTCGGCAAGTCGCTCCGCGCACTTCCAGAATTTACTAAAGCGCAACGTGTGCTCGCACTCGACGCTGAGTTCCTCATCAACGCAGACGGTTCCCTGAGCCAAGCGCGCGACTTCACCAAGACTCGTAAGGTCAAGGATGCGAAGGATGCGAACAAGATGAGCCGCCTCTATTCAGTAGAGAGCACACTGACATCGACTGGCTCCATGGCCGATCACCGTCTCCGTCTTAGCTCCAGCCAAATGGGCGCATTCATCGCTCAAGTCGGTGCTGCCGTGCTCAATAAGAAGCATGTAGGCGGTCCGTTGGCAGCTGAACTCGCTAAGATTGGTGCATCACTTAAGGTCGATGCTCAATGGGTCGACGCATGTGCGACTGACTTGGTCGATCACGCTGGCCACTCGATCATCGTTGCAGGTGAGCATTTGCCGAAATCGGTGCATGCCATCGTGATCGCGATCAACGACGCACTTTCTGCTCCGATCAACTACGTCGAAGTGCCAACTGCAGAGCAGGGTATCGCAACGGCCGCAGCTCGTTTGAACCAGGGCGGTGTGGAAACGCTCGTGATCCTTGGTGGTAACCCGGTTTACGATGCGCCGATCGATCTTGATTGGTCCGCTGCACAAGCCAAAGCGACACAGAGCATCTACATTGGTGGTGCGATCAACGAAACGTCTGCGACTGCAGATCTCTTCATCGCACGCTCGCATTACTTGGAGTCTTGGGGCGATGGACGCACATTCGACGGCACACTGGTTCCAGTGCAGCCAATGATTGAGCCGTTGTTCGATACATTCAATGATCTTGAAATCTTGGCTCGCCTTGCGGGTGCATCTGCGACCGATGGTTACTCCATCGCGCAAGCGACATTCACCGCAGAAGGTGGCAGCGATTACAACAAATTCCTCAGCGATGGTTTACTCGAAGGTTCTGCTTTCAAGGTCGCGTCTGAGAAGGTCGATGATGCGAAGGTCGTCAAAGCGCTGAAAGCGGACGAGTTGACTGCGCTTGAATTGAGCGCGGATGCGCTTGAAGTGCGTTTCGCACCGAGCTCACACGCTTACGACGGCCGCTACGCCAACAATGGTTGGATGATGGAGTGTCCGGATCCGATCACCAAGTTGACTTGGGATAATGCGATCCAGATCAGCCCATCACTTGCTAAGGAACTTGAAGCCGCTCAAGGCATTCAGATCTTCCCAAGCAAGAAGCCGATGAATAAGGACAGCGAGTTCTTCAAGGCTGCGAAAGGCACACTTCAAACGAACAAAGCGAATTTTCGCCGCGGTAAGGAAGAAGCCGTTGTGGTCGAATTGACTGTCAATGGTGTCACGATCGAAGCACCGATCCACGTTGTTCCAGGTCTTGCAAACTACACTGTGGTATTGCCACTGGGTCTGGGCCGTAAGGTTGTTGGTCGCGTTGGTAATGGTGTTGGGTTCGATGCCTATGCGGTTCGCACCTCTGGTAGCCTTGGTTGCGCACTCGGTGCCACCATCACGCTGACCGAAAAGACTTATCACCTCGCGAATACACAGGAGCACTGGTCGATGGAAGGCCGCGCACTGGTTCGCGAGAACACCGCAGCTGCTTACACCGAAACCCCTGATTTCGTTAACAAGATCGGCGTCGAGTCGCACGCTCCATCGAACTACGCGAAGGATACCGGCAAATCACTTCAAGAGAAGTCGGTGAACCAGTATCGCGGTAACTCTGCTTACGACCACGTCGCATTCTCCAAGCCAGCGCCGAACGTTAAAGTTTGGCATGACGATAAAGGTGAACCACTTGAATCATTCCCAGTGCCACAGCAGTGGGGCATGGCAATTGATTTGAATAGCTGCATCGGTTGCACGGCTTGTGTCGTTGCCTGCCAAAGCGAAAATAATGTGCCAATCGTTGGTAAAGATCAGGTCCTTCGTGGACGTGAGATGCACTGGATGCGTATTGACCGTTATTTCTCTGCTGAGAAATACGATCAGACTGAGGTGCCAGACGACGTGCAAGTGTCCTTCATGGGCATGATGTGTCAGCACTGTGAGAATGCACCGTGTGAGCAGGTTTGCCCTGTGAATGCGACCGTGCACGACACACAAGGCCTCAACACCATGGCTTATAACCGTTGCGTCGGCACTCGCTACTGCGCGAATAATTGCCCGTATAAGGTGCGCCGCTTCAATTTCTTCGATTGGAACAAGCGTCAAATCGGTGAAGTTTACAAGGGTCCACTCGGTCCTGTCGACGAGCCGGAGCTTGAGAAGATGAACGCAAATCCAAATGTCACTGTGCGTATGCGCGGTGTGATGGAGAAGTGCACATTCTGCACGCAGCGTATCGAATCTGCTAAGATCGAGCAAAAGCGTCTCGCTGGTGCATCCGATGATATTCGTATAGCGGATGGTAACATCAAAGTCGCTTGCCAACAGGCCTGCCCAACCGATGCCATCACTTTCGGTGATATCTCTGATGCCAACTCTGAAGTCTCGCAGATGAAAGCTAGCGACCGTAACTACTCGGTGCTTGGTTATCTCAATGCGCGTCCTCGCACCACTTACCTCGCACGTCTGCGTAATCCGAATCCTAAGATGCCGGATGCTTATGAAAAACCATACGCCTACGCTCAATACGACGAGCGTTATGGACATGGTAGCCATGGCGACGACCACGGTGGTGATCACGGCGACGACCACGGCGCACCTGCTCATGATGACCACGGTGCCGACCATTCCTCACACTCTGAAGAAGCGCCTGCCGCTCACTAATTTCTAACTTGCGAACTTATTAAAATGGCTACGACTACTCAAGAGTGCTCAATGGATGCTACACAGGCCGCTTTGTTGGCCAAAGTGCAACCGGCTGAGCTTCACGAACCAGCCCTCGTCACGAATGATCGTGATTTCAACTGGGTCACCGATAAGATCTGCCGCATCGTCGAGACGAAAACACCGATGTGGTGGTGGGTCTGTATGGCGATTGCGTTGATGACCGCATCCTTCACCGGCATGGGCCTCCTTTGGCTCGTCAGCTCTGGTGTGGGTGTGTGGGGTCTTGCAAATCCGATCAACTGGGGCTGGGCGATTGTTAACTTCGTTTTCTGGATTGGTATTGGCCACGCCGGAACCCTGATTTCTGCCGTGCTCTGCTTGTTGAAGCAGGGCTGGCGAACCTCGATTAACCGCGCGGCTGAGGCCATGACGATTTTCGCGGTGGTCTGCGCGGGTATCTTCCCGCTCTTCCACGTCGGTCGTGTCTGGTTCGGTTGGTGGTTGTTCCCGATTCCAAATGCCAATGGCATCTGGCCACAGTTCCGCTCTCCATTGGAATGGGACGTGTTCGCGGTTTCCACTTACGGAACAGTCTCAGTGCTCTTCTGGTATATGGGGATGATTCCCGATCTCGGAGTGCTTCGCGACCGTGCGATCCAACGCCTCAAGGCGGGTGCTTATGAAGGCACTTCCGAGATTCAGAAGAAAATGGCCGAAGGCATGGATGTCTTCCGTAAGTTCTTCTATGCGATTTTCGCAATGGGCTGGCGCAACGCTGGTAACCACTGGCGCAACTACGAGATGGCTTACCTGATTCTTGCAGGTATCTCTACGCCACTCGTTCTTTCCGTTCATACCATCGTCTCCTTTGACTTCGCCCTCGCGGTGTTGCCCGGTTGGCACACGACTATCTTCCCGCCATACTTCGTCGCTGGTGCGATTTTCTCCGGTTTCGGTATGGTTCTTACGTTGATGCTACCACTGCGTGCGCTCTACGGTCTGCATGACCTGATCACACAGCGTCACATCGACAACATGTGCCGGATCTGCTTAGGCACTGGCTCGATCGTTGGTTACGCCTACATCATGGAGTTCTTTATCGCATGGTATGGTGCGAATCCTTATGAGAGTTTCGCGTTCATCAATCGTGCGTTCGGCCAATACTGGTGGGCATACTTGATGATGTTCAGCTGCAACGTTTTCACGCCTCAACTCTTCTGGTTCCAGAAGGTGCGTAACAACACTGCGATGGTTTGGGTCATGTCGATTTTGATTAACGTCGGTATGTGGTTCGAACGTTTCGTTATTACTGTTACCTCACTGGCCAATGACTTCATGCCATCGAGCTGGGGTTACTACTCTCCAACAATGGTCGATATCCTGACCTTCTTCGGCACCTTTGGTTTGTTCAGCGTATTGTTCCTCTTGTTCCTACGCTTCCTACCTATCATGCCGATTGCAGAAGTTAAATTTGTGATGCCTGCAGCAGATCCGCACGGCCACCACGACGATGAAAAAGGAGGACAACACTAATGTCTGAAACACACGGAATTATCGCGACCTTCGCAGATACACCTTCTTTCTTCCATGCGGCGGAAAAGGTGAGGGATGCAGGTTACAAAAAGTGGGACACGTATTCGTCGTTCCCTGTTCACGGAATGCCTGCAGCTCAAGGTCAACCGCGCTCCAAAGTGCCGGTCTTTACCTTCTGCGGTGGTATCACCGGATTTTGCCTCGGGATGTTTATCGTCTGGTTCATGAATGCGTATAACTATCCACTGATCATCGGCGGACAGCCATTCTTCAGCCCAGTCTTCCCATTCCCGATCATGTATGAGTTGACCATCCTGTTGTCCGCATTCGGCACGCTCGGTGGTATGTTCATCACCAATTTGCTGCCTCAGCACTATAACCCACTTTTCAACAACGAAAAATTCCTAGAGGTCTCCGGAGATCGTCTGGTCATCGCCATTGAGTCGCGCGATGCACAGTTTGATTCGGTCGCCACGCGCCAATTCCTAGCGGAAATTGGCGGAACCGACATCGAGGAGGTCTCAGCGTAGGACATCATCATGCGTATCTTTTTAGCCATATATGTTTTTGCTATTGTAGCAACGGTGTCGATTCTCGGCTTCCGTGGTTCACACAGCACAAAGCCACCTCTCGAAGTCTTCCCAGACATGGACCGCCAAGCGCGCTACAAGCCGCAGGCAGAAAACGAGTTTTTCGCCGATGGTCGTAATGACCGTCCCGTGCCAGCCAAGACGGTTGCTCGTGGTGATTACTTCAACCAAGCAGAGGTCTTCTCCGCTGAGTTTGATGATCAGACCCTCGGCGACACTGTTCTGAATCAAGGCAAGAATGCTGACGGTCAGTTCGTTAAGACCCTGCCGCTCGAAGTGAGCCACGCGCTCATGGCTGAAGGTAAGGCGAAGTTCGATATCTTCTGCGCAGTCTGCCACGGTGCAGCCGGCGACGGTAACGGTGTGACCAAGCCATACGGCGTGCTCGCCGCCAACTACCACGATGAACGTCTTCGCGGTGTCGAAGATGGTTATCTCTTTGATGTGATCACCAACGGCAAGGGCTTGATGCTACCATTCAATGATCGCATTTCACCTGAAGAACGCTGGGCGATCGTCCTTTATGTTCGAGCGCTACAACGCTCTCAAAACGCTGACGCCAAGGATCTTTCCGAAGCACAACGCACAGAGTTAGGAATTAAATAATATGAGTTCGGACGCACATCACGCTCAAGCTAACAAAGTAGGGGGCATCGCTCTCGTTGTTGGTATCATCGGCATCTTAGCCGCAGCCTTCGGTTTATTCCAAGGTTGGAACGCAGCTGACGCACGCCCATTTATGGGTTGGCTCATCGGTCTCGGTTTCTGGATGTCCATCGCCATTGGTATGACATTCCTGACTTTGATCTGGTATGTCTTCTACGCACGCTGGCCAGTCATCATTCGCCGTCAATGTGAGCACGGTATGGCAGCATTCCCATGGTTGCTGCTGCTCTTCCTGCCACTCTTGGCTACGCTCTTTCACGAGAATCCGGGTCTGCTATGGAAATGGATGAGTGGACTCAACGAATTGCCAGGACACGGCACTGTCGGTGAGGACGCGATCTACACTTGGAAGCAGCCTTATCTGAATAAGGAATTCTTCGTCGCCCGCGTGGTCGCCATCTTTGGTGTCTTCATTATTGTCACAGGTCTACTACGTAAGTGGTCCTTCGATACCGACAAGACGGGAGATATCAAAAATACGACTAAAGCGCATGCGCTCTCTGCGGTTGGACTCTTCCTCTGCGCAATTGCCATGACACTCGGTGCGATTGACTGGTTCAAATCGCTCGAATACCACTGGTTCTCGACCATGTATGGTGTGTGGTTCTTCGCGGCTTGTATCCGTGCTGCACTCGCAACACTCATCATCGTAACAGTCATCCTCGCCGCCAAGGGCTACCTCAAGGGGATCCTCAAGCAAGCGCACCGTTACGATATCAGCTGCATGATGCTGGCATTCACCATCTTCTGGGCATACATTAGTTTCTCTCAGTATTTCTTGATCTATAGCGCGAATATTCCGGAAGAAACCTTCTGGTATAACCTGCGTGAAATGAACTTCGACGGCACGACCAACTCTTGGTGGTTCGTGAGCATGGGCTTGATCTTCGGTCACTTCCTCACTCCGTTCCTCTGCCTGCTTTGGTATAAGACAAAGGTCGTCGTGTGGCGCACCGTCGGCATTTCGATCTGGATCTTGTCTTTTCACTTGCTCGACCTCTACTGGAACATCGTTCCTGGTAAGTTGGTTAATCCTGACTCACACGCAGCGGGGTACCTCGTTCGTCAGTTCTCAGTCAACTGGGTCGATATCGCATCCATCATCGGTATCGGTGGTGTCTGCATCTGGGCATTCTGCCGCAGCACTAAAAAGGCTGAGCCGATTCCTATTCGTGACCCGAATATCAATGTTTCCATCAACTACGCGGAGTAATTTAAGATGTCTCAATCAGAATTATCACCAGGCAGTCGTCTGCTCTCTCTTACCGGTATCATCGGCGCAATCCTCGTGTTCGCTGTGATTCTATTCGTCGCTTATTTGCCTAGTCGTCCGGATCCGGTCGATCAAGCGGTCAACGAAGCACGCCAAGCAACTGCTGACGAAGCACGCGCTGCGGGTGTCGCAAAGCTCACTAGCTTCGAAGTTATCGACGAAGCAGCCGGCACTGTTCGCATACCGATTCAAGATGCGATGGAGTTGACCGTAGCGGCCTATCAAAACAATTAGGAATGACGAATTAGGAATGGTTCTCGATCACGCCTAATTCTCAATTGCTTCGTCATTTACAGCAGACCTAATTCATAACTCCTAATTCCTAATTCTCAATTTTGAATTCTAATCTACAGTCCAACTCTCAGTCCACTCCCACGACCGCATGCGTGCGCACCGTGTTGAGTGAGATCGATGCATCCATTCGGTTTCCGGCATTGTTCTTTGTCGTCTCCGCACTTGCATGGCTCATCATCGGCTCGGCTTTCACGCTGATCACGGCCTACCAATCGTATGAGCCGAGCTTCATGGCTGGTTGCGAGTTCGTCACTTACGGGCGTCTCTATCCAGTTGCGACCAACGCGATGCTGTTCGGCTGGGCCTGCAATGTCATCTTTGCGATCGGCCTCTGGATCATTGCTCGTTTATCGCAGGCGCCGTTCCGTAATGCTGGTCTACTCATCGTCGCAGGCATCTTTTGGAACCTTGGCTTAAAAGTTGGGCTGCTCGGTATTCTAGCAGGCGATCTTAACTCGGCAGAGTTTCTTGAGCTCCCTGGTTATGCGACTCCGTTGTTGTTGATTGCGTATGCACTCATCGGCGCATGGGGCATTCTGGCATTTCGCGCTCGTCAAGGGCAGGGCGTTTACGTCTCCCAATGGTATATCCTTGGTGCACTTTTCTGGTTCCCATGGGTCTACATGATCTCTGAGTTCATGGTTGTCTGGTTCCCTGCGCGTGGCGTGGTTCAGGCAGTCACCGCAAACTGGTTTTCCGCTAGCATTCAAAACCTGTGGCTCACACCGATGGCTTTGGCAGTTGCGTATTATGTGATTCCTAAGGTGCTCGGTCGTCCGATTCACTCCTACACTTTGGCGCTGCTTGGATTTGTTTCGCTCGCAGCACTTGGCAGTTGGACTGGGATGGTCAATCTGATTGGCGGTCCAGTTCCTGTCTGGATGAGCTCGGTGAGCATCGTCGCTTCGGTGATGATGGTGATTCCGGTCATCGCAGTCGGTCTCAATCTTTACATGACCGTAAAAGGCGCACGTTCCGACGTCTGGCGCAGCCCCGCACTTCGCTTCGTCATGTTCGGTATCATGTCTTATTTCTTTGCTAGCCTGATTGGCTCAGTCATGGCGTTCCGCTCAGTCAACGAGATCACACACTTTACGACCTTCGCCACTGGCCAAACACAACACTTGGTCTACGGCTTCTTCACCATGGTGATGTTTGGTGGTCTTTACTATATGCTACCTCGCCTGACGAGGCGCGAGTGGCCGTCCTCGACATTGATCTTCTTCCACTTCTGGGGCAGTGCGCTTGGTATTACTACAATCGTCGTATCACTGCTCATTGGCGGCTGGCTCGCTGGTAATCAAATGAACAACGCAGAGGTGCCATTCCTCGATGTAGTTCAATCGATGGTGCCTTGGTTGGAGATTCGTTCGATTGGCGTGCTTTGCCTCGCTATCGGACACATCGCCTTTGCACTAAATTTCCTTTGGATGCTCTTTGCGACCGGCACGATCCGTGCGAAGCAAGGGCCTACATTGCTTGAGTCTGCCAACCAGGAGGGTGCAGCGTAATGAAAAATCTACCGCTTCTTTTTTGTGGGATCTTAACCGCCTTAGCGTTCTCGCTGATGGGCTTGGTTCTCAGCAGTTATATTCAACTCGGCAGTTTGACGCAAACCACCGAGACCTTAGACGAACTAGGCAACCCGATTGCCGGTGAAACTTTGTATCCTGCGATGATGCCTGGCGCAGCGCAGCAGGGGAAGGCCGTTTACACCGATCTCGGTTGCGTCACTTGCCACACGCAACAAGTGCGTCGTGCCGGTTACGGTTCCGATGTCGAGCGTGAGTGGGGCAAGCGCGGCACCGTTGCTCGTGATTATGTCACACAAGGTAATGTATTACTCGGTAGCCAACGTCTCGGGCCAGACCTGATGACCATCGGTGAGCGTGAGGACGATGCCAACCGACATCACCTTCACCTCTACAATCCGAAGATTACATCCGAAGGTAAGTCCACCATGCCGCAGTATTCGTTCCTTTACCAAACACGTGCGGTCGAGGGCGCTGTATCTGCCAACGCACTGCAGTTTGATGCTGACTCCGATTATGCACCCGCAGCTGGATACGAGGTCGTGCCGACTCAGCGCGCCGAAGCATTGGTTGAGTATTTGCTCAGCCTGAAACTTAACTACAGCCTACCAGAGGCTCAGATTTCCGAATAATGAGCGACGAGCAACACACCAACGATACGGGCGAGCAGGATCAGCATGACTCGCTCATGCGCGAGAAGGAAGAGCCGCGTGATGGCTCATCGCCGATTCCGATCTTCATCCTCTTCCTCTTTGCCGCACTCTGCTTTTGGGGCGGGGTGTATTTGATTCAGTTTGGCGGACACTTTCATAAAGACGCGTATACACTGGATTTCGACCCGAATGCCGAAGTTGCAGTCGTTCAGGTATCACTCTACGACCGCGGTGCGAAAGTATTTAAGGCGCAGTGTGTGGCCTGTCACCAAGCCACAGGTCTCGGCGTGCCAGGTGTCTATCCACCGCTTGCAGGTTCAGAGTGGGTGACTGGTCACCAAGAGAGCCTCGCACGTATCTTGATCAATGGTCTTAACGGTCCGATCGAAGTCGCGGGAAAGAAGTTCAACGGCAATATGCCAGCCTTTGGCCCAAGTGGTCTCAACTTGAAGCCACAAGAGATTGCAGGCGTCTTGACCTACATCCGCCAAGAGTGGGATAACGGAGCCTCTGAAGTCACCGAAGCAACGGTCAACGGCTACATGGATCAATACGGCTCACGCGGCACACCATGGACCGCAGAAGAAGTCGTCGTCGATCTAGGCGAAGAGCCAGTCGCCGAAGCACCCGCAGCAGCTGAAGAAGCACCCGCAGAGGCTGCACCAGCCGAAGCCGCAGCTCACTAAGCAGTTCATTCTTTAATCATCAAGCCTCGCATGGATTCATTCCCGCGAGGCTTTTTTTGCGCTGGAGTGTCACCAGTCTCAAGTTCTGGGAATGATTCAGCCGTGATACAGACATTTCTGTCTGTCCACCGAGCCTAAGCACCGAGCCTACCGGACCGCGCACACCAATCACAATTTGTCTGGCCACAAAAGGGCACGGAGCGACTCCGAGTGGATTTAGTCGCGAAAAGGCACAAGAATCGAAGACGATACAATGGTTCTTTTACCTGCTATATTGCCGCGTATTCAGTATTGTGATTTTCAATGGGGCATCTGGTTCCCTAGAATGCATACTCTTCTGGATCTTGAGCCTGAATTCGTTGGTGGCTTCCTTTAGGTGGCCACCCGCTTGGAGGAAACGATATCAATCGCCGTGTCGGTCGAGCCCCTAAAGGAACTCGACTACTAATACCGCTTCTGGTGTGTTTTGGGGCATGACAACCGAAGAGACTCCAGAGCCACACAAACGCCGGGTGCGTTACAAGGGCAAGAACCCGCGGCGCTTTGAAGATAAATACAAGGAACTCGACCCTGAGCGCTACGCGGATACCGTCGCTCATGTGCTAGCTGGTGGTAAAACGCCTGCAGGACAGCATGTGCCGATCATGGTGGGCGAGATCATGCAGGCACTTGCAGTTCAACCCGGTGAGCGTGCCGTCGATTGCACGCTCGGTTATGGAGGTCATGCCGCAGAACTGTTGAAAGCCGTGCAGCCCGGCGGCTGCTTGATCGGAGTGGATCAAGATCCGATTGAGTTGCCGAAGACGGAGACGCGTCTGCGCTCGGCTGGATTTCCAGCAGAGTCCTTGCATTGTGAACGCACCAACTTTGTCGCTCTGCACGGAGTGTTGGGGCAAATCGGATGGCACGATGGTGCCGATGCGATTCTCGCCGACCTTGGCGTGTCTTCGATGCAGATCGACAACCCGGCACGCGGGTTCAGCTTTAAACACGAAGGGCCGCTCGATATGCGCATGAATCCGAAAAAGGGCATGTCAGCCAGTGCTTTGATCGAAAAACTGGATGAAGAAGAACTTGCGATCCTGTTGCGCGAAAACGCCGATGAGCCCAACGCTGCACGCTTAGCCGACGCCTTGGCTGGACAGGGTTTTGAGACCACCGGAGCACTCGCTCGCGCCATCGTTCAAGTCTTACCAAAGTCCTTTGACGAAGACCGGGTCAAAGGCACCCAGCGTCGCGTTTTTCAGGCATTGCGTATTGCGGTAAACGATGAATTCAAAGTCTTGGATAACTGGCTGCGCGGCCTCCCTGACTGCCTCCGCCCTAGCGGTCGCGTCGCTGTGCTGACCTTTCATAGTGGTGAGGATCGACGCGTGAAAAAGGCGTTCAAAGCGGGGCTGCAAGATGGGCTTTACAGTGCAATCAGCGAGGACATCATCCGCGCATCCTTCAGCGAGCAACACGACAATCCCCGGGCAACCTCAGCAAAACTGCGTTGGGCGGTGAGGGCGAGTTAGAGTCGTCCGTGCGAGGCATACCACAAATTCGCGACGCTCCTTCAATTTGACAGGATTTGCGTTTGATCCCTTCGATCCCTACCCTCTAAATAGAGGGTAGTGGCTGGATTGTGTTTTGTTATGATGCACCCTATGAAATTAAGCTATTTTCCCGTTGTCATGATCGTATTGCTGTCCTCTCTGGGGCTGAGCCCTTGTGATGCGGGAGAACGCGCTGCCAGGGGCCTCAAGGAACCGGCGTCCAAGACGCACCCCGCGAAGATGGATTGGTGGTTGGATGATAAGTTTGGGCTCTTCATTCACTGGGGCCCTTCGAGTGTTGCCGGCGTCGAAATCGGCTGGGCGCGTGCGTCGCATCCCTTTGATCATCAGGGCAAGCTCGAGTTGATGCCGAATGCCGAGTATGACGCCC
>Ga0209533_1002508_pt1 | contig 16639 bp, 16 predicted proteins | sample COG_04_FD_184748 | JGI IMG/M metagenome (GOLD analysis project Ga0209533, IMG submission 184748) | Pelagic Microbial community sample from North Sea - COGITO 998_met_04 (SPAdes) (version 2) | ecosystem: Environmental > Aquatic > Marine > Neritic zone/Coastal water | place: Helgoland, sampling...
GACAGGAAAGAGACGCCTTCTTGGAGGCAACGAATAATGCGAATGTCATGACTCGGCCCATTTGGAGACTGATGAATAAATTAGAGATGTATCAACACGCACCACATGGACCGCTTAAGAATTCTGAATGGTTAGAGGAGCGCGTTGTCAATATCCCCAGCAGCGTGAATTATGAATAAGATTAAGATAGGATACTTTGCCGATGGCCCGTGGGCGCATGAAGCGTTAAAATTGCTAATTTCTGATCAAGCATTTGAAGTTGTCTTTATATGTGTTCGTTATGATACGCGGGATCCCGTCCTCTTAGGCATGGGAGAGGAACTCGAAATTCCATGTTTGTGGCATGAGAATATCAACTCCGAAGAATTTCATATGGTTATGGAAAAGTTCGAATTTGATATTTTTGTTTCAATGTCCTTTAATCAAATATTTAGACCTCGGACATATGAATTACCGAAGTTAAAAACTATCAATTGTCATGCTGGGGCACTTCCTTATTATCGTGGGCGCAATATACTAAATTGGGCACTGATTAACGACGAAAAAGAGTTTGGAATCTCTGTTCATTATATAGATAAGGGCATCGATACGGGTGATATTATCACACAAAACATGTTTCCGATTAAAGACGGCGACAGCTATAAAACCCTGCTAGAAGTCTCCCATCAAGAGTGTGCCATCCTATTGCATCAAGCCCTAAGACTTATCCATACCAATAGTGTCAATCCAACCCCTCAATGCTCTATACATCCAGTTGGCTTTTATTGTTCAGCCCGGAAAGAAGGGGATGAAGTCTTAAATTGGCATCAATCCAGTCGGGAGATATTCAACTTTGTCAGAGCTATTTGCGATCCTGGTCCAAGAGCAAGATCCTATGCGGGTGACGTTGAAATATATATTAATAGAGTGGAGCTTATTGACGGTGCAACTAATTATATCGGTATTCCAGGTGTTATTCTAAATAAGGATGAAAATGGTTATTTCTGGATCAAGACAGCAGATTCATTTGTGAGGTTAACCGAGTATCGGTCAGATCGAAAGCTACGTGTCGGCGATAGATTGTGTAGTGGAATAGGAAAGAGATGAGTAATACAACAACACTAATTATAGCCGAAGCTGGTGTAAACCACAACGGAGACATAAAGTTGGCGCGACAGCTCATCGATGCTGCTGCGAACGCAGGTGCTGACTATGTTAAGTTTCAGACCTTCAAGGCGGAAAAGCTGGTGACTGCGACGGCCCCGAAGGCTGAATATCAAAAAGGCACTACTGGTGTTGCTGAGAGTCAGTATGAGATGATCCGCAAGTTAGAACTGGATGTTGAAGCGCATCAGCAACTCATTAAACACTGTAAAAAACGGCGGATCCGTTTTTTGTCTACGGCTTTCGATCTTGAGAGTATTGATTTATTGATAGAGCTGGGGGTTGATCTGTTTAAAATCCCATCAGGAGAGATTACCAATTTGCCATATCTTCGAAAAATTGCGAAAACGGGGAAACCAGTCATCCTGTCCACTGGGATGGCTACCCTTGGAGAGATTGAAGACGCAATCAAGGTCTTGACTGATTCGGGTTGTTCTCGTGATGACCTCACAATTTTACACTGTAATACGCAATATCCCACTCCGATGCGTGATGTGAACCTTCGGACGATGCAGACGATAGCTGATGCATTTAAAGTCCTCGTCGGCTACTCAGACCATACTCTGGGAATTGAGATTCCTATCGCCGCGACAGCTCTCGGAGCATGCGTGATTGAGAAGCACTTTACTTTAGACCGCAATATGGAAGGTCCTGATCATGCTGCAAGTTTGGAGCCACAGGAATTGAAGGAGATGGTGTCAGCTATCCGCAATGTGGAACAGGCTTTGGGGGATGGGATTAAGCTTCCGAGCAAGAGCGAATATCCTAACCGCGCCATCGCGCGAAAAAGTATTGTCGCTGCCACGTCGATCAAGAAGGGGGAATTGTTCAATGAGGAAAACCTTACCGCCAAACGGCCAGGGACGGGTGTTTCTCCGATGGAATGGGATCGTTATGTCGGCCAGGTTGCGACACGCGGTTATAGCGCGGATGAATTAATCGATGCGTAAAATTTGTATATTCACCTCGACGCGCGCGGAGTGGGGCTTACTGCAGGGAGTGGCTACAGAACTTCGCCAAGCGGAGGACTGTGAGCTGCAAATCCTCGCCAGTGGCAGCCATTTGTCGGCGCAGCTGGGAATGACGATTGATGAAATTGAGACGGCTGGATTCCAGATCGATGAGCGTGTCGATATCCTGAAATTCGACGATAGCCCAATTGGAATCTGTCAGATTATGGGGCTTGCGCTGAGCGGCTATGGCGAAGCCTTGCTGCGACTCTCTCCCGATCTAATTGTTATTTTGGGCGATCGCTACGAGTCCTTTTGTCTCGCGGCTGCGGCTCAAGTCTTACGGATACCCATCGCACACATCCACGGAGGGGAGACGACTGAAGGAGCGGTGGACGAAGCCTTTCGTCATTCGATTACAAAAATGGCGCACATCCATTTTCCGTCCTGCGAGGATTACCGGAACCGGGTGATGCGACTGGGCGAAGCCCCGGAGTCTGTATTTAATGTTGGTGCTCTCGGCATCGAAAACATTCGTAAGATTCAATGCCTCACTCGTGCCGAGTTGGAGGCATCGCTACAGTTCTCTCTCCAGGCGCCAGTCTTCTTAGTTACCTTTCACCCCGTCACCCTGGAACACGCGACTGCGGGTGCACAGGTGCAGCAGTTGTTTGATGCGCTCGATCGCTTTCCCGAGCACCAGATCATTTTTACCAAGGCAAATGCGGATACGGATGGGCAAGTCATCAACGAGATGATCGATCGCTTTGCGGCAATCAATCCGCAGCGCTGTCTCGCCGTCGCTTCGCTAGGCTTGCAGCGCTACTTGTCGGCAATGAAAATTTGCGCGGCAGTGATTGGCAATAGTTCGAGTGGGATTCTCGAGGCGCCTATATTCAATGTGCCGTCTGTCAATATAGGTGATCGGCAAAAAGGCCGCCTCCGCGTGAAGAGTATACTCGACTGCAAGGCAGATACAAATGCGATTAGTCAGGCCATTGAGACCGCTTTAACTGAATCATTCAGGCACGACATTCGGGATTTGATACATCCTTCGGAGCAAGCGGATACTGCTCAAAAAATTGTGCGTATGCTTGCGACGGTCGAGTTGCAGGGGATCATCAAGAAATCATTTCATGACATCAAAGCGGATGATGGAGAATAAACGATTGAAGAGTTTGATCATCGGCTATGGTTCGATCGGGCGCCGCCACGAGACGGTCCTGAAGCAACTCGGTGCCGATACTGCGATTGTCAGTCGTCATGCCGAAGTGGCTTACCGCACTCTTGAAGAAGGGCTTGAGCACTTTCAGCCCGATTACGTAGTGATTGCAAATCGCACATCGGAGCATGCGGAAACATTGGATCAGCTTGAGGCTGGGGGGTTTCGTGGATCTTGCCTCGTTGAAAAGCCTTTGTCTGGCGAATGCCCGCAATCTTTTTCAGATTATAACTTTAGTGTCCGAGTAGGATATGTATTGCGGTTTCATCCGCTGTTCCTTGCTGCCACTGAAGCATTGCGGGGGCAGTGCATCTACTCAATGCATGCCTATGCTGGACAGTATCTTCCGGATTGGCGCCCGGATACGGATTATCGCGAGTCTTATTCATCCCACAAGGAGCAGGGCGGGGGAGTGCTACGCGATCTGAGTCATGAGTTGGACTATTTACAAGCACTAGCGGGCCCGTGGCGTAAGGTTGCAGCCTTGGGTGGACATTTCAGCAAATTGGAGATCACTTCAGACGATGTCTTCGGGCTGTTGTTTGAGACGGAGCATTGCCCGGTGATCAGTTGTCAAGTGAACTATTTAGACCGGAATCTTCGTCGCGACTGCACGATCCAATATGATGGAGGGACGGTGCATCTGGATTTTATCGACAACCGATTGATCCACAACGGCACTGAGCAATTATTTCAAGTGGAGCGAAATGATTTATTTCGTGCCATGCATCTATCGGCCTTTGGCCAGGGATCAACACAGGGTTGCAGTTTCGACGACGCCGTGGACACGGTAAAATTAATTGAAGCGGCAGAGCGATCGAGCAAAGAACACACTTGGGTATGCAGAATAAACCAATAGTCTACGCATGGATTTTTGCTAGAGGGGGGTCCGAAGGATTGCCGGGTAAAAATATCAAAATGCTCAATGGTAAGCCGCTGATTGCCTATGCCATTCAGACGGCGTTGGATTCGAAGTATATTGAAAAAGTATTTGTTTCTACTGATGACGCGGCCATTGCTGAAGTAGCACGTGAATATGGAGCTGAAGTGCCATTTATCCGTCCCGCGGAGCTGGCATCGAATCGTGCCCCCGAGCGTCTGGCATGGCGGCATGCAGTCGAGTGGGTTGAAAAATCCGAGCTGCCTGCAATGGATGTCATGGTGAGCTTGCCACCGACAGCACCGCTGCGAACCTCCGCAGAGGTTGACTGCGGAATTGAGCAATTCTTTTCGGGCAAGTGGGATACGGTGCTTTCAATCAGCCAGACAAACCGGCACCCGTCTTTTAATGTCATCCGATTAGAGGATGATGGTTCCGCCGTGTTGGCAGCTCCGCTCGACACGAAGGTGACCCGCCGGCAGGATTGTCCACCCTTATACGATATTACGACGGCATTTTATGTGACTGCGCCGGCGTTTGTGCTGGCAAAAGACTCTTTTTGGAATGGTCGGGTCGGTGCCGTCGAGATTCCTGAGGTGCATGCCGTTGATATCGACACCGCCCTGGATTTTGAATTCACTGAATTTCTGATGAAAAAAAGGAGTGTGAATGGAAACCGTTAAAAAACTGATGGATTTGAGTGGCCGAGTGGCGCTCGTCACTGGTGGCGCTGGGCATCTTGGCCGCGCGATGGCCGATGCGCTCGCGGAGCTGGGCGCTTCGATTGCCATCATCGATCGCGCTGAAGAGGATTGCCGTTCGACAGTCGAGTTGTTGAAAGCGCGCCATCCCGTTGCAGTGCTACCTTTTGCGGTCGACCTTGAAGATGAGGCTGCGGTGATTACACTCCCCGGTCGGGTCGCGGAGGCATTGGGAAGCCTAGACATTTTGGTCAACTGTGCCGCTTTTGTCGGCACCAGCGGTCTGGAAGGTTGGAACGAGCCGTTTGAGAGCCAGTCCGTCGATACGTGGAGGCGTGCGATGGAGGTAAACTTGACTGCGGTCTTCGCACTGACTCAAGCGGCGGCTCCTTTGCTTAAATCAAAGGGACATGGCAGTATTATTAATATCTCCAGTATCTATGGAGTGCACGGCCCCGACTTGAGTTTGTATCAAGGCACGGGAATGAATAACCCAGCAGCCTATGCGGCCAGCAAGGGGGGATTGCTGCAATTTACACGCTGGTGCGCCACCGTCCTGGCTCCGGAAATTAGGGTCAATGCAATCACCCCGGGAGGCGTTTTCCGGAATCAGGACGAAAAATTCGTCGAACGCTATATCGAAAAGACACCATTGAAACGCATGGCGTGTGAAGAGGATTTTAAAGGCGTGGTTTCGTTCTTGGCGAGTGACCTTTCTGCCTACGTGACCGGCCAAAACATCGCCGTCGATGGCGGTTGGGGTGTTTGGTAGATTAATCTGAAGTCTTTTTAGGAATGCAGCTTTATTTAAAACCAGAACCACTCGCCGATTACATTGCTAAGCAGTTGTTTAACAGCTTTCCGGTCGGAGATTCGCATGAACAGGTGCGTGCGGAGATATGGAGAGGGTTACCACAAGCTCTGGAGCGCGTGGAATACTGTTTTTCCAGAAGTAAGGCGAAGTATTTTCAGAAAGATGGGGAGGCATTTTTTTCTCCATTGATGACGGATCAGTATGCGATGTTTTTGTACTTTCTGGCGAATACGATTTATAATGAAACAGCCAATGTCGGACTTGCGGATCGATTGTATGCGTTAAACAAAATGCTACATGGTATTGATGTTTTTTATCAGGTGGAATTGCCGAAGGTCTTTTTGTTTGTGCATTCTGTCGGGACTGTACTTGGTCGTGCGAAGTACGGTGAAGGCCTAATCGTTTATCAGGGAGTGACTGTTGGCGGGAATATGAAGCTGGATTATCCGTCCATTGGTAAAGGTGTGGCGCTATTCTCAAATTGTAGTGTGATCGGAGCTGCGGTTTTGGGGGACGACGTTGCTGTCAGTGCACGTTCCGTCATCCTCAATGATGTGATCCCCGCGGGCCAAGTATGCTTCGGGCAACATCCGAATGTTCAGTGCAAAAAATCAAAATCGAATATTCAGGAGCGCTTCTTTTCTGATTTCTGAGGAGCATTGTTCAGTTCAAACTAACAAATACAGTAATGATTGAAAAATTTGGCCTATCGCCCAATGCCACTCTCCTAGAGGCATTGAAGAAAATTAACGATTCCGCCATCTCACTGGCGGTGGTGCATGAGCAGGAAGTTGTCCGGGGGGTCTTGACCGATGGAGATCTGCGGCGTGCCATCATTGCTGGCGCTGAACTCGCCTCGTCTATTGAATCCTATTATTCTCGTGATTTTGTATCGGTCTCACCTGAGACTTCCCGTGCCGACGTGTTAGAGCTGATGCAGGCGCGTTTTATCGAGCAAGTCCCTATTATCGATGACGCTGGGAAGCTTGCCGGTATTCATACGATGCACTCGATTCTCGGCGGGAGGATCAAGCCGAATTGGGCGGTGATTATGGCAGGCGGCAAGGGCACACGTTTGGGTAAGTTGACTGCAGGCACCCCCAAGCCGATGTTGAAAGTCGCGGGTAAGCCGATTCTGGAGCGCCTTGTCCTGCATCTGGTGAGCTATGGGATCCGGGAAATCTTTCTTTCGGTCAATTATCTTTCGCACGTGATCGAAGATTATTTCGGTGATGGCTCCAAGTGGGGCTGTCGGATACAGTATTTACACGAGGATGCGCCCCTCGGGTCTGGAGGCGCTCTGTCGTTGCTCCCCTCGGCGCCGGAGCATCCGTTGATTCTTTTGAACGGGGACTTGCTGTTTGAGGCGAACATTTCCCAGATGCTGCATTTTCACGAAGCGGGCGATTATCACGCGACGATGGGGGTTCACTATTACTCGCATGAAGTGCCCTTCGGTTGCGTCGAGACGGTGGATCATCGCATTACGCAACTGGAGGAGAAGCCTTTACTGGCTAAGACTATTAATGGCGGTGTCTACGTCTTCTCGCCGGCCGCATTGAAGGCGGTGCCTGCGGCAACGTTTTTCCCGGTGACCCGAATCTTTGAGGAGGCACTGGAATCCGACCAACCTTGTGGCGCCTATCCTCTGGATGGGGACTGGATCGATGTAGGGATGCCGGAGCAGCTCAATGACGCCAGAGGCCTGTAGGAAATATATATAGCCTAAAAAAAGTATGATGACATTTACGGAAACAAAACTTCACAAAGCCATTCTCGGCCGTGAATGCTCTTTTCTCGCAGCAGATATCGAAGCGGCGTCAGGTCATATTCGTGAACAGTTGGCGGATGCACGGGTGCTGGTGATTGGTGCGGCTGGATCGATCGGTTCCTCGTTTGTGCGCGAGTTATGCCAGTTCCAGCCGAGCGGCCTCCATTTGCTTGATATTTCGGAGAATAACTTGGTAGAGGTGGTTCGTGACTTGCGCTCGGGTAGCTATCCGTTACCTGAGGATTTCCAGACCTATGCGATTGACTATGGTGGCCCGGAAATGGGTGTGCTATTACGTGAAAATCAGTATGAATATGTTTTAAATTTCTCCGCACTGAAGCATGTCCGTTCTGAGCGCGATGCCTTTACTCTGATGCGCTTGCTTGAAGTGAATGTGCTGGCCAACGCGCGCTTGCTCGATCAATTGGCACAGATACCCACGCTCCGTGGGGTATTTAGTGTCTCATCGGATAAGTCGGTTCGCCCCGCCAATCTAATGGGGGCATCCAAGGCGTTTATGGAGCGAGCCTTTCTCGCTCGGGCAGATGAGATCCACTTTGGCAGTGCGCGCTTTGCTAATGTGGCATTTTCAGATGGTAGCCTCTTGCATGGCTTTCGTCACCGCTTAGCCAAGCAGCAACCACTTTCTGCTCCCAGTGATGTGCGGCGCTATTTTATTACCCACCAGGAGGCGGGGCAGTTGTGTATTCTCGGCTGCTTCACCGGAGAGAACCGCGAGATCTATTTTCCGAAATTTGATCCAGATCGTGATATGCTGACTTTTGCCGAGATCGCGCGCGTTTACCTTAAAGAGTCTGGCTTTGTGCCGGTTGAATGTGACTCAGCTGAAGAAGCCCGTGCATTCATGGAGGCGCGGCCTGCTAACTCCCTGGAGTGGGCATGCTTTTTCTCTGCGTCAGACACCGCAGGCGAGAAGCTGTATGAGGAATTTAGTGATCCCGCAGAGGTCGTCGATCTCGAGCGTTTCATCAATGTCGGGGTGGTCACTCAACCGCTCTTTCATGGCCGAGAGTCTGTCGATTCGGCTGTTGCCGCCTTACAGCAACTCCGCGAGAGTGGTGGGTGGGCCAAGGAGCAATTGATTGATTGTGTGCGCCAAGCGGTTCCGGAGCTCAAACACGTCAAGGCTGAGAAGAACCTCGACCAAAAGATGTAAGTTAGGGTGAGCTAGCCAAACTGTTGAGCTAAAATCGCTTCAGTGTCCGGACTCGAAAATGATCGAAAGTATTTTTAAAGAATTATACCAAGCTCCAGCAGAATTTCGTTGGGCCTTGGCTAATTCCGGCTTGGGTAAACTCGTTGCAGGTGCGTCGATGGAGGTCTCTACTTTCGGCCGGCAGGGACGAAAGATTCGGCGATTAATTGGCCTTGCCTGTGTATTCGGCGCCGCGCGACTTGCAGTTGCCTTGGTCGCGCTGCTAGAGATGGCCCGTTTAATGTATCAGGCTCGGAGAGTGCATCCGCTCGCGTTACCCACTGCTTCCCGGGTTTTTGTTGGTTTCGGCGCAGGCCCTGAAGAACAAATGTGGCGTGCTTTTGCCGCAGAGTCAGGCGATCCAGCGATCCGCTTGGATGAAATGCGACCTGAGACTTTCCTCGCCTATCATCGTCCCGGCAAACGTACGTTATTTAGACACATCTGGAGTGCATCGGCTGCGCTGGTTCCCTTTCTCTCGAAGACAGCGCTGGAGCCGGTTGCATCGAATCGTAAAGACACCTTAACCTATGCTGCTCTAAGGATGGGCAAATACATCCTATACCGGACTTGGTGGCAAGAAATCGAGCAAGCCAGTATTTCCCAAGTCGTTTTCATTTCCGCGGAAACACCCGCATTCGCTTGCATCGATGCAGGTATGGCTGCGGTTGAATACCGGCAGCATGGACTGCATCGCAAGAGCATCCTGATGCCTGCATTCAGTACTTTGAAAATGATTACGCAAGTTGAAGCGGATTGGTATCGACAGTTCCTGCCTCAATCGAGGATCGAAGTGTTACGACCAAAGCATAGGCTTGCGCAACATCGGCCCCGCATTTTGGTCGCGTCTATCTATGAGGTGCCTAGGTTTTCCAAAAAGCAAGACTTAGTCCGAGTGCAAAGTTTGGTGCGATGGGCCAAGCAAAATAATTTGGGAGTCATTATACGTAAGCATCCGCGCGAGACCGATGACTTTTGGCCAACGTACTTCCCAGAGCTTGAAATTGATGCCTCTCAAGATCTTTTTGAGGATGCCATGGTACGAATAAAGCCAATGTTCGTGGTTTCCTGGTTTTCAACCAGTTTGGTCGACGCCTTGTTGGCGAATGTTGTAGCGGTCAGTATTATGCAGGCCACAGATAGCAGAATTACTGACATGGTTTTTGAGATTCCTAAGCACTGCCTACTTTGGCCTATCGGTGCGCCAGTCATGAATGCACTGGTCAATGGTCAAACGGATGTGGATTCGGTTGTATCTGGTTTACTGGAGTCTAGGCCTGATCATTCCGAACGCGCTGCTCTTATGTAATCAAACGAATAACATCATGAAAAAAATATTTGTCCCTCGTTGGGTCGATCAAGCGAATACCAACGCGCAGATTTCAAATGCGAAGGCTATGCTCTCTCGGTTTAGTAATCCTAATGTGCAATGGACCGCCCTTAACTATGAGACCCCAGATCCAGCGGTAGTTGTGCGAAGTAACGTGCAGACACGTCAACTCATACATAATGGCTTTTGGCGTTGCCATACTGCGTTGCAGTATCAGGCCCCCGCGGATGCGATCTTTTATCCGAGTGGCGATTGGTTCGAGGATTGGGGGCGTCGATTGCGGCGTCTGACTGGGCGACGTGTGCCGATGGTTGCGACTCTGGAGGGACTGCTAGGAGGGGCGGATCGGGAGCGGGAGTATTCCGAATGGGCCAAGCATCCGGTCTATTGTCAGGCCGTCGATATAAAGAGGATACAGGGTGCGGATGCGCTCTATCGACGTGCGGATCATATTATTGCGATCAGCCCCTTTTTGGCAGAGATGGGGCGTCGCCGATATGGTGATAAATTTAGTGTCGTTCCGTTGGGGATTAATGATTTGATTTTTAATTCCGAAGATTCTCGTGAGGTAAATGCACGTCCGAGGGTAGTGTCGGCGGGCACTCTGCAGGAGCGGAAACGTCCTGATATCTTTGTAGAGTTGGCCAAGCGCCACCCGGAGGTGGATTTTGTCTGGTATGGGGGGCATGGCTCGAGTGAGCGAGCGGACCTGCTGCACAGGATTAAGGCAGAGGAAATTAGTAATCTCTCATTTCCTGGAAATGTGCAGCCGACGGAGCTAGCTGAGGCATTCCGATCGGCCGATTTATTTGTCATGCCTTCCGTTTCGGAGGGCGTCCCCAAGGTGACGCAAGAGGCGGCTGCTTGTGGGCTCCCAGTAGTCCTTTTTGGTTACTACGAAGCACACTCTGTTGTCGACGGAGAGAATGGCTATGTCGTCTGGGATGATGATCAATTTTATGATCGCGTGGCGGAACTGTTGGCTGACGGCGAACAGCGTTCACGCATGGGAGCTAAAGGGGCAAGCATGGCTTTGAATTGGTCTTGGGATGTGCTTGCATTGCGCTGGGAAGCGCAAATTTTGGAGGTCGTGAATGCCTAGTAACCTCAAGGCTTAGGCGTGTTGGCCTTAACTCGGAAAAAGTAATAAATGCTACATTTTCTCAAAAAAATATTGCGATATCTCAATCGTCATTGTGCGCGGCGCACCATTTTTGTCTTAGGGGATTCGCATGCGCTAGTCTTTAACCACGATTTGTTTAGGTTGGCATTTCCATTTTCAAGATTTGAAGTTTGTAGCGTTGGCGGTGCGACAGCCTCAGGACTTGAGAATCCGAACTCAAAAACTCAAGCGCAGGAAACATTTGCAAGAGCACTACAAGCGGCGCCTGAAGATTCTACTGTTCTACTTTTGTTAGGAGAAGTCGATACGGGATTTGTTATATGGTATCGGGCTAAAAAATATGCTCTATCAGTGGATGAGATGATGAGCCAAGCAGTCGAGAACTATCTCCGACTGATAATGACAGTTAAAGAGAGGCACAGACCTATCGTCATTAGCACGCCACTTCCTACGATTGCAGATGGCAGTGCCTTTGGGGATGTTGCTAATCAGCGCAAGGAAATCTCAGCCACACAGCACGAGCGCACTGAGTTAACGATTCGTTTTAATGCAGCGATTCAGTCGCACTGCAGCTCCCTGGGTATCTCTTGTCTTAATTTTGATAAAGACAGTATAGGGACTGATGGGATAGTGAGGCCCAACCTCCTTAATTCTGATGCCCGCAATCATCATTATAAACCACTTGCGCATGCGCGGCTGTTGCTGCCGAAGTTACGTAAAGTTCTTTGAGTGGTTTGTGGCTTATTTGTCGCTATAGAATAATATCATGAGCATAGCTAAAAAAGTAGCGGGGCAGTCGGGCTGGTTTCTAGTTGGGAATCTCTATACCCTGTTTGTTGGTTTTGCCTTCCAGATCTATCTGGCCCGTCATATCGGTGCCGAGGGGCTGGGGCTGTTTGGCTTGTTGCAGGCCGGAGTCGGCGCACTTTCCGGCCTACTGGGCTTGGGCGTTGCGCAGGTGATGGTGCGTTTCATCCCCGAACATGTCCGTAAGCAGGAGTATGCCGAGCTGCACTCACTTGTGCGGGGAGGCTTCGCACTGCTGGCAGGTGCAGGGTTGTTGGGAGCGCTGACTGTCTCCCTGAGTCTGCCTTTACTAGTCGGTCGTTGGCCCGACTTAGCCGGGCGCGAATCGGAAGTGCTGGCTGGTACGTTGATGCTCCCTCTTGGGTTATTGCTGCATGCGAGTACCCAGGCCTTGCGGGGCTTTTACGACATCCGCTATGTCGTGATCGGCGGCAGCATCCTGCAGCTGACCGCGAAAGTGCTTAGTTCGATCATAATTTTCATTTTAGGCTTTCATGTGGTGGGCTATCTGTGGGCGGTGAATCTTTCGATGGCAGTGGCCTTAGTCTGGATGCTGTTTGGCATTGGGGGGCACTTACGCCGCTACCCGAGTGAACGTACGCGAGGGCTTCGTCTGCTGCCAGCTTGGCGTGGCTACGCCAAAGTAATGTACGGCAATAATCTGTTGGGCTTTTGGGCCGCACCGCTGGAGAAGTTTATTGTCGGTCTCACTGCAAGTGCGGCGGCCGTCGGAGTGCTGGTGGTCGCGAATACACTGTATATGCTGCCGGCCGTGTTCCTGCAGATGTTTCTCGCGATTGTCGGACCGATGCTGGCGGCAGCGGCCTCCGAAAATAAAATGCAGGAAGTGGAAAAAATCTACCATCTCAGCACCGATTGGTTGGTGCGGCTCTCTTTACCGTTGATCATTTTTCTCGCCATCTTTGCGGCTCCGCTACTCGGCTTCTATGGTAAAGAATTTACCGAGACGGGGCCATTCCTATTACAATTATTATTGGCCGGACAGCTTCTGAACCTGATCGCGGGGCCAATCGGCAATGTGCTGAATATGTGTGGCCGCGAACGAAAGATGTTTGTGATTAATACTGCAAGTATTTTGCTAAGAGCGATTTTGCTCTTAGCGATCGTCCCTGTATTTGGGCTGTATGGCTTGGGCGCGACAGTTGTTATCGTCTTAGTTTTCTCAAATGCTTCGGCCCTGATTGTGGCATGGAAATCACTTGGCCTGCAGTGGTGGGATGCAAAATATAAAGCCTGGTGCCTGCCCTCAGTTTTAACGGTTTTGGCTGGCGTGGGAGTACATTACTGGGTTGCGCTTAATATGTATAGCCTGGCTGCGTCGTTGCCTTTACTCTATCTAGTTTTCCACGGATCCTATATCCTGATACACGGATTCAATCCGGAAGACCGTGAGATCTTGGATGCGATCCGTGCCAAGCTTCCCGCTCGTATTACCAGATTTTTGTGAGCCGCTTCCTCCTCTGTTTCGTTAAGTCACTTCATTCCTTATGAATACTAAATATTCTAAGTTCGAGATCCTACGTATGCGCATGGCCGACCTCCGCCGTCGTGGCGTTTACAGTGGTTATCCGAATGCCCACTGCTGCGTGTTTATTCATATCCCGAAGGCTGCAGGGACGAGCCTGACCAGGACGCTATTTGATAGCCCGTCGCGACATCTGCACTACACTGAATATCAGCGTACCAATCCGCGCAAATTTCAGCAGTATTTCAAGTTCACGTTTGTCCGGAATCCCTATGATCGACTGTTCTCAGCCTATACCTTCCTGAAAAAGGGTGGTTTGAATGAGTTGGACCGTTGTTGGGCTGAGCAAAACCTGACTTCATTTCCTGATTTTGAAAGCTTCGTCCATGGTTGGGTGACCCCGGAGAATATCTGGTCTTGGGTCCATTTTAAGCCCCAACATCACTGGATTTGTGATGCGTCACTCAACTTGAAAGTCGACTTTGTGGGTCGCTTCGAACGTATGGATGAAGATGTGGCGATCGTGCAGGATAGGTTGAGTTTGCCAGTGGCCCCTCTCCCCAAGATCAATGTCACGGACCGCCCCCAGGCGCTTGAGAGTCCCTATACGGCCGAGACCCGTGCGATTGTCGCTCAAGTCTATCAAACAGATTTTGATTTATTCGCTTACGAGGATGGGTAATCTCAATCGGGGACCGGGAAGCTCTAGAATAAAAAATGCAGTATACCAAACAATATAGTGAGTTTTCGGCACTCCAGCCGAAAAGTTTGCGCAGTTCGCTCCGTAGCGCCGCACTGTCAGCATTGCACTTGAAAGAGCGCCTGCTCCGCGGGAGCAATGCAACCTTGCGTGTGCCACGAGTGCAGTTGCTCTTCTTGCATCATATTTTTGAGGATGAGATGGAGCCTTTTGATCGTCTTCTGCGTGAACTCGCGAAAACGCACGTCTTCGTTTCGCATTCCGAGGCGGTTCGGCGGATTCTCGTAGGCGAGAACGCTGAGCCCTATATCAGCTTCAGTTCGGATGATGGGTTAAAAAATAATCTCCATGCGGCTGAAATACTGGAGCGCTATGGCGCAACCGCTTGCTTCTATATTAATCCGAATTCAATCGGGTTGAGCAAGTATGAGCAGGTGGAATCGTTTTGCAGAACTCGTTTGGAGTTTCCCCCCGCTGAATTTCTGGATTGGAACGATGTAGAGGGCTTGCAAGCTCGCGGCCACGAAATAGGAGCCCATACGATGGGGCATATCAATGTGGCAGAGACCCCCATACGAGAATTCCGCGAGGATTTGGAGCGTTCACGTGAAGTGCTATTGTCCCGCTGTGGGGCTGCACGTCATTTTGCGTATCCTTACGGGCGTTTTTTTCATTTTAGTAAAGAGGCAATGGCGGAGGTTTTCGAGGCAGGCTTTGACTCCTGCGCTTCGGCGGAGCGGGGTTGCCATACTTGTGCGCGTCCCGTGGAAAAAGATCAATTGCTCTTACGTCGAGACCAGATTGTGGCAGGGTGGCCCCTGGCGCATAATATGTATTTTATCCGTCGCAATGCGAGGTTGCGCCATCTCGCTAGTGACGAGTGGCCTCGTGTTATCGGGCGATAGTAACTTATGAAAACAATTCTTCGAGCTATCCTAATCTCAATTGGCAATAGTCTGCCGTTGGCAAATGTCTTTTCTAGGCATCGTTACCGTTTCTATCGTTTGGCGGGAATCGACATGGCGAAGCGTATCTTCGTCAATGGGCCGATCCTGATCGCGGCCGAGCACACCGAAAATCTGATAATCGGTGCAGGGACTTTCCTGAACTTAGGCAGCCATTTTGGCTGCCCCAATGCAAATGAGAAAATTCGTGTTGGCCAACGCTGCGCGCTTGAGCCCGCTTGCCGTTTGGAAACCGTGAACCATGGGCTGGTCTGGGAATTAGGCATTGGGCGTGGCACAATTACCAAAGGAATCGTTCTTGAGGATGAAGTCTGGCTTGGAGCAGGCGTGACTGTGTTGCCGGGTGTACGAATAGGCGAAGGTTCTGTAATTGCCGCTGGAGCGGTCGTCACCAAAGACGTCCCCGCGGGGGTGTTGGCAGGTGGCGTGCCTTGTAAAGTGATCCGCGAACTTCCATCAAGCGCTCAGTCCGTATCATGAATCTCTTAATTGTTTCTGGCTATTGGCCGACACAAGCAAATCCGATCAGTGGTATTTTCGTCGTGCAGCAGGTGGCTGCTTTGGTCCGTGCTGGCTGTCGGATCACCCTGCTTAGTGGCAACACCTTGGGCCGCCCCGCTTCGCCGCGCTTGTTGCCATTGGAACTGGGCTTACCAGAAGACCGGGTCGCCATGTTCACGTATCCGCTAATACGCCTGCCGGAAAAGCTCTCCGGGTGGCCGGGCGGCATTGCACTGAACTCCGCCGCGGCGGGCATTGCGCTGCGGCGAGTGATCCGTAAGCTCGCCGAATCGCACGGTCCGTTTGATGCAGCGATTATCCATGCGCTCCGTTATGCAGGATTTGCGCTGCCTGCATGGCGACATTTAGTCCGCGGCAAAGTGCTGGCGGTGTGTCATGGGGTGGATCCCTTTTTGGAGCAACCGAGCAACAGCAAACGCTCGATCCCCTTACTGCAGAAGATGGCGGGACAGTGCGAAAAACTGGTGCTGGTCGGTCAGCCTTTACGGACGCATGCACAATCTCTGGGCTTGTCGCAAGAGTGCCTCGCAGTAATTCCGAATGGTACGGACTTGCCAGATCGTACCGAAGTTTCTGAAGAGCAGCGGGCGCTGGATATCCCTCGTCGGATTGTCAGTGTCTCCAACCTAGTGGCCCTCAAAGGGATTGATTTGAACCTGCGGGCGTTGGCTCGTATTTCGGCGACGCATCCGCAACTTCAGTGGGAGTATGTGATCGTTGGCGAGGGACCGTTGCGGCATGAGTTGGAGACCCTGAGCGCGGAACTGGGCTTGACCGAGCGCGTGCGGTTCCTCGGGCGTATTTCGTATGCGGCCACGATGCAGGCAATCGCTGACGCGGATATCTTTGCGCTGCCCAGTTGGGGCGAGGCCTTTGGCATCGTTTATCTGGAGGCGATGGCGCGGATGCGCCCTGTTATCGGCTGCTTGGATAATGGAGCCGCAGACATCATCAGCGATGGGGTGGATGGCCTATTGATTCCACCGCACGATGAAGTTGCGCTGGCTCA
>Ga0209533_1002509_pt1 | contig 16638 bp, 11 predicted proteins | sample COG_04_FD_184748 | JGI IMG/M metagenome (GOLD analysis project Ga0209533, IMG submission 184748) | Pelagic Microbial community sample from North Sea - COGITO 998_met_04 (SPAdes) (version 2) | ecosystem: Environmental > Aquatic > Marine > Neritic zone/Coastal water | place: Helgoland, sampling...
TTGTACACAAAACCACTTTTGAACTTCGACTATGCTTAGTGTGACAACTTAAAACACAAGGTCACATCGAGTGATTTTCCTATCTCAATACATGATTTGTACACAAAACCACTTTTACACTTCGACTATGCTTAGTGTGACAACTTAAAACGCAAGGTCGCATCGAGTGATTTTCGTAAGAAAATTGTATCGAGATGCTATTTTCTCAATACTTTAATTCTCTAGATGTAGAACGCCCTACTTAATCCTTTTTCGTCTCAACTAATCTTCAACCCATTTGTAGTCTCATGAGCTGCATCTGGGTTCACAAAAACGAGTTTACCGTCTGGTGTTTCGGTCATTAAAATCATCCCTTGACTTTCAACACCTCTTAATGCACGCGGGGCGAGATTCACCAAAACGGTGACGCGTTTTCCGATCACCTCTTCTGCCGTAAAACTCTCTGCAATTCCAGACACTATCGTTCTAACATCGATACCTGTATCCACCTGAAGTACCAATAATTTTTTGGCTTTAGGCATTTTTTCAGCAGTAATAATTGTCCCAACGCGAAGGTCTAGTTTTGAGAAATCTTCGAAAGAAGCGGTCTCTTTTTGAGGTTCCACAACAGCGTTTGCAATAGTGTTTGCTAATTTACTTTGTGCTAATTTCTCAAGTTGATGTTCAATTTCTGTGTCTTCAATTTTGGCAAATAACAATTCTGCTTTTCCTATTTTATGATTGGGGTTTATGAGGGGGTTTCCACGTTCAACTGCGGTCCAAGATAGGGGTTGCAACTGAAGCATTGTTTTTAATTTTTGTGATGACCATGGTAAAAACGGTTCAGAAACTACAGCCAAAGCTGCTGAAATTTGAAGCGCTACATACATAATAGTTTGCACACGTGCTGGATCGGTTTTAATCACTTTCCAAGGCTCTTCATCTGCTAAATATTTATTGCCAAGTCGGGCTAGGTTCATCAATTCCTGGCTCGCTTCTCTAAAACGGTAACGTTCTATAGATGTGGATAAAATACCTGGAAAGGCATTTACTTTTTCTAAAGTTTCGGTATCCACAGCAGACAGGGCATTTGGAGATGGCACAACGCCTTCATAGTATTTGTTGGTTAATACTAACACACGGTTAATGAAATTTCCAAAAATAGCGACGAGTTCATTATTGTTACGCGCTTGAAAATCTTTCCACGTAAAATCGTTGTCTTTTGTTTCGGGTGCAGTTGCCGTTAACACATAGCGCAACACATCCTGTTTTTCTGGAAAGTCTTTTAAATACTCGGGCAACCACACCGCCCAGTTTTTGGAGGTGGATAGCTTTTGACCTTCTAGATTTAAAAATTCATTAGCGGGTACATTTTTTGGAAGGATATAACTGCCTTCTGCTTTGAGCATTGCTGGAAACATAATACAGTGAAACACTATATTATCTTTGCCTATAAAATGCACCAAAGTGGTGTCTTCATCTTTCCAATACGACTTCCAGTCCTTGCCTTCGCGCTGGGCCCATTCTTTGGTAGAAGAAATGTAGCCAATGGGCGCATCAAACCATACATACAGGACTTTTCCATCACCACCCTCAACAGGCACAGGAATGCCCCAATCCAAATCTCGAGTTACGGCACGTGCACGTAAACCATCGTCAATCCAAGATTTACATTGCCCATATACGTTGGGTTTCCAGTCGGCTTTATGGCCTTCCAAAATCCATGCTTTCAAAAAGGCTTCATGTTTATCAAGTGGTAAAAACCAATGTTTTGTTTCTTTTAAGGCTGGAGTTGCTCCAGTAATTGCCGATTTTGGGGTGATGAGATCCGTGGCATTATGAGAGGTTCCACACGCTTCACATTGATCGCCATAGCTCTCTTCATTACCACATTTTGGGCAGGTTCCTACTACAAAGCGATCGGCCAAAAATTGTTGGGCTTCAGCATCATAAAATTGCGCTGTCGTTTCCTCAATAAAATCGCCATTATCATGCAGGGTTTTAAAAAATTCGGAAGCAGTTTCATGGTGAATTTTTGCAGACGTTCTGGAATAATTATCAAATGAAATCCCAAAATCTTTAAAAGAGGATTTAATATTCGTATGAAAATGATCTACAATATCTTGAGGGGTAACGCCTTCCTTTTTCGCTTTGATGGTAATGGGCACGCCATGCTCATCACTTCCACAAATAAATGCCACATCATGACCTTGTAGACGTAGGTAACGGGCATAGATGTCCGCAGGGACATATACCCCTGCCAAATGGCCGATATGAATGGGTCCATTGGTGTATGGTAAAGCGGCAGTAATGGTAAAACGTTTTGACATTGCATCTGATTTATTAGCACAAAAATACACAATATTACGCCCAATTTGAAACAGAATTTTAGAGAAATTCTTATCTTTACAAAAAGCCCGTCAAAATGACTCTTAATACTTTTATGTGCTGCCTTTTAATGGTGATATATTCATGTCCAAACAAGACGCTTATGGAACGCTCTACAACTCTTAATCCCTCTGAAATGATTCGTCCTTCCTATCTGAAATCTGGCGACACGGTAGCCGTAATCGCACCTGCAGGGGTTTTAAAACAAAATGCCGAAGTGATTCAAAATACCAAATCGCTTTTGAATAGCTGGGGCTTGGAAGTCGTTTTTGGCGCACATGTCGAAACAACGGCTCATCATTTTGCGGGTTCGGATAGGCAACGTACCTCGGACTTGCAATGGGCTTTAGACCAACCAAACATCAAAGCGATTTGGTGTGCTCGTGGGGGCTATGGCACGCTTAGAATTGTAGATGATTTAGACTTTAAACGATTCAAAATCCATCCCAAATGGATTATTGGCTATTCGGATGTGACCGTTCTACACAATGCCCTAAATAACTTAGGGTATGAAAGTTTACACGGCATGATGTGCATTAATCTTACCGAAGATAAAGTCGCCATAAAAAAATCTACTGAGACTTTAAAAGCGGCACTTTTTGGAACATTAACATCCTATGAAATCGAGGGCAATATTGACAATAGAACAGGAGATACTTCTGGACCACTTGTTGGCGGAAATTTATCGCTATTGACCGCGGATTTAGGAAGTAATACCAGTCTTAACACCAAGGGGAAAATTATTTTTATTGAAGAAATTGGCGAATACAAATACCATATCGATCGACAGTTACAAAGTTTGAAACGTGCCGGCTATTTTGACCATTGCGCAGGCATAATTATTGGTAACATGAGTCAACTCAAAGCCAATACTCCATCTTGGGGTCAATCAATTGAAGCCTTAATTTTGGAGGTACTCAAAGACACCAATGTGCCGGTAGCTTTTGGATTTCCAGCGGGGCATGAGCTCGAAAATCGCGCCTTATATTTTGGCCGTACCATACAACTCCAAGTGACCAAATCAAAAACGCGCGTCTTATTTGTAGATTAATTGTTTTCTATGATTTCAAATACACCACCCCCACCCTATTATGCCGTTATATTCAGCTCAGTGCGTACTAGTGACACTGATGGCTATGCCGAAACAAATGTACTTATGAACAAACTTGCACTGCAACAAGATGGGTTTTTGGGCATGGAATCTGGGCAGTCAGAACTGGGGATTACGGTGTCGTATTGGCGTGATTTGAAATCTATCAAACACTGGAAAGACGATTTGGATCATCAAGACGCACAAATTAAAGGCCAAAAAAATTGGTATAGCCATTACAAAGTGCGTATAGCCAAAGTAGAGCGCGACTATACCTTTATAAAAAAATAAGACCGCAATGTCTGATCATTATAATCGTGGAATTTCTGGAGAACGCTTAGCGGTTGAGTATTTGACTACTAAAGGCTTTCGCATTCTAGCTCAAAATTACCGCTATCTAAAAGCGGAGGTGGATATTATTGCTCAAAAAGACAACTGTCTGATTGCTGTGGAAGTTAAAACGCGTTCTTCTACGGCGTTTGGAGCGCCCGAAGAATTTTTGAAACCTGCCCAAATTCAACGCATCATCAAAGCTGTAGACCATTTTGTCACATCCAAAGACTTAGATGTTGAAGTTCGGTTTGATATTATCGCTATTATCCTTTCTAAACAAGCTCCTCAAATTGAGCATATTGAAAATGCATTTTATCATTTTTGATCTAAAACGGTTTTTAATTCTTCTAATGAATACGGCTTGGAAGTTATCGTTTTAGAAGCATCCAACACAAGGTAGCTTGGTGTTACCGTTATACCATACGTTGTTGGAATATCATTTTCCCATTTACCCTCTGCAATGGTATGTATAAAATTAGGCCACCCTTTGATGACTTCGTTCCATGGCTGAGAAGTGTTTTCTAATCCAATAGCAATAACCTCTATATCTGTATTGGGGTGATTTGAAATATAGGAATGGACTTCTGGCAGTTTGTTCATACAATGCCCACAATCGCTACTCCAAAAAACCAACAGGTAGGTCGTGGCGCCTTTCAAATCATATAGTGATGTTTTTGCCGCTGTTAAGGGATGTTCTATATCAAAATTGGGGGCTTTAGCACCAATTGCAACTCGTAAAAATGTTTCCATGGCGGCCTTCATTTCTATTGCTTTCAATTGGGTAGCCAAAGGTAATGCATAGGTCTCTGTGAGATATACTGTTAAGGCTTCCTGTTTTGATTTAATCAAAACATCATTTAGGGCGCTTAAACTTGTCAATTGATAGGATGGTGTTGTACTTGAAAATGCCTGATAAACCGCATCTATATTTGCTTTATAGTCCTCAAATGAAGGCGTTTCGGACGCGTGCATCCCCAAAATATAATCAATGGATTTGTCTATGATAAAATTTGAACTTTGAAGAATGGTATCTTTAAAATTAATCGGCTTAAAATAATGAGATTTCGCATTCTGAATGTAGGTTTTTGCTGTTTCCACACTGTTAGGTATATAGGGTTTACTGGCCACTATAAAATGTGAGACGATCATGCCTTTGGAAAGCGCTTCGTACGATTGTTGGAGGCTATCTATATGGTGGACACGTGTTTTATATGTTAGAGGGTCCATAGTCGGTTGAGCATACAATTCCATCAACTTGTAATGCGCCGCAGTAATGGATTGCGTGTAAGTTTGAAACAATTGGTTTTCTTTGGAGTTTATAAATTCTACGCCAGTAGTCCTATCGAAATTAAAAATAACATCTTCTTTTCCATTATAGATAAATTCAAAATTGTGATCGGATTGCGGTAAGGCATACACCAATTTATACATCCCTGGAGTTATGGAGGTGTCTAAATCGATTTTCATATGACCAAGCTCGTTCACAGCCCCATAACTTTTATAGGACAAATTTCCTGCCGAAAGCTGGTACAACATCGTTGTTTTAAAATCAGTGGCGGGCGAGAAAGTGCCCATAATTTGGTGTTGAGAAAGTCCAGAAAATGGAACAATTAAACTAAAATAAAGAAGGTATTTAAACATAAGACTAAGGGTTTACTAGTTTCAAATATAATCATCTTGAGTAGAAAACCAATAGTTATGCCAAAATTGGCTTCATGGCCTCTAGCCCTTGACGAACAGAATCTATGTTTGAAAACGTCATTAATAACCGAAGCCCCATACGCATTTGTTTTTCTTTTACCGTACATGCTTTGGGGTGAGTCTGTACATACTGCAATACTTTTGAGAAATGAACGCTTTGATAAAAACGACTGTCTTGATCACTGATGAAATAGCCCACTAATTTATGGTTTTTCATGACTACTTTTTCGAATCCTAAGGTTGTGGCTAACCACTTGATCCGCACACTATCCAACAGATCCACAACTTGTGTTGGAAGTGCTCCAAATCGATCGATCAAATCCCGTTCAAACCGTTGTAATTCTTCTTCATTTTTCAAGGTGTTTAGTTGGGTGTAAAGACTTAAACGCTCTGTAATATTATTGACATAATCATCTGGAAACAGCAGTGAGAAATCGGAGTCAATAGTCACATCTCTTACAAATTCCTTGGTATTTATATCTTCATTATATAGTGACTTGAATTCTGTTTCTTTAAGTTCCTCGAGGGCTTCGTTCAGGATTTTTTGATAGGTTTCAAATCCAATATCGTTGATAAATCCACTTTGTTCACCACCCAGAAGATCGCCTGCCCCACGAATTTCTAAATCTTTCATGGCAATATTAAATCCACTACCAAGAGCGGTATATTGCTCAAGTGCAGAAATTCGTTTGCGCGCCTCATTGGTCATCGCATGGAAATCTGGGGTAATAAAATAACAAAAGGCTTTTTTGTTACTTCGTCCTACGCGCCCTCGCATTTGGTGTAAATCACTCAACCCAAAATTATTGGCATTATTTATAAAAATAGTATTAGCATTGGGGACATCCAAACCACTTTCGACGATAGTGGTACTGACCAAAACATCAAATTCTCCACTCATAAAATCTAGCATGAGTTGTTCTAGTTTTCGACCTTCCATTTGGCCGTGACCGACACGGATTTTGGCATCAGGAACTAAGCGTTGTAAAAGTCCTGCGACTTCTTTAATGTTTTCAATTCGATTATGAATGAAATAGACTTGTCCGGATCGTTGAATTTCATATTGAATGGCATCCCGAATGGTTTCTTCACTTAAACGTGTCACAATACTTTCTATAGGAAAACGGTTTGGTGGAGGAGTCGTTATCACTGATAAATCACGTGCAGCCATCAAACTAAATTGAAGCGTTCGAGGAATGGGTGTCGCTGTGAGTGTAAGTACATCTACATTGTCTTTAAGGGTTTTGAGTTTTTCTTTGACTGCAACCCCAAATTTTTGTTCTTCATCTACAATTAGCAGTCCTAAATCTTTGAATTTAACCGATTTATTGACCAACTGATGTGTGCCAATAATGATGTCTAAACTCCCCGACTCTAACTGTTCTAGGGTCGCTTTACGCTGTTTGGCGGTTTTAAACCGATTGATATAATCTACCGCTACAGGAAAGTCTTTCAACCGTGCTTTAAAAGTCTTTGCATGCTGAAACGCCAGGATCGTTGTTGGCACCAAAACGGCGACTTGCTTGCCATTGTCAACGGCTTTGAAGGCCGCTCTTAGCGCAACTTCTGTTTTTCCAAATCCAACATCTCCACAAATCAAACGGTCCATAGGACGTTCGCTTTCCATATCGGATTTAATATCTGCAGTAGCCGTAATTTGATCGGGGGTATCTTCAAAAACAAAAGAGGCCTCTAGTTCGAGTTGCATCGAACTATCCGGAGCATACCTAAACCCAGTTTCTAATTTACGTTTGGCATAGAGTGTTATGAGATTGAACGCAATTTCTTTAACCCTAGATTTGGTTTTTTGCTTCAATACTTTCCAGGCCTTGCTACCTAACTTATAAACTTTAGGTGGCTTGCCATCCTTACCATTAAATTTGGTGATTTTATGAAGTGCATGAATACTCAAATACAAGATATCTCGTTCGCCATAAAATAATTTTATAGCTTCTTGTTTTTTACCCTCAACATCAATTTTTTGTAGCCCTCCAAATTTCCCGATTCCATGATCAATATGAGTGATATAATCCCCGATTTCCAATTTTGTTAATTCTTGAAGGGTAATGGATTGCTTTTTAGAAAATCCATTTTTGAGATGAAATTTATGATAGCGTTCAAAAATCTGATGATCGGTATAACACACAATTTTTTTATCATGATCTATAAATCCTTGATATAAGGACAGTACAATAGTTTCGCAGTGAACGTCTTCATCTACGGTTTCAAAAATATCATAAAAGCGCTGAGCTTGTTGGGTATTTGAGCAACAGATATAAGTTTTATACCCCAATTCGTGATGGGTATTTAAATCTTCTATGATGAGATTAAACTGTTTATTAAATGAGGGTTGAGGACTAACTTGAGCTTCTAATTGTTGTTCTTTTTTAGGGGCTAAAACAGCAGTGCTTCCAAATTCGACTACAGGGAAGTCTAACAACTGAGATTTAAAATTCGCTGAGGTACAAAACAAATCTTCGGGTTTGCTGTGCTTAAGGGTTTCAGACAATTCATTATACGCCTCAGTTGCTTTTTCTTGAAGGGTATCGGTAGCTGCAAAAAATGCAGGGATATTTTTAGAAAATATAACTGTATTGGAGGGTATATACTCTAAAAATCCTTGACGGGTTTCATTTCGCAGCTTATACTCAATGTTAGGGATTATTTGAAGCTTTTTAATTGGTTTTATAGAAAGTTGAGATTCAATATCAAACGTACGAATACTATCGACCTCATCTCCAAAAAATTCAATTCGATAGGGTTCGTCATTCGAAAATGAAAATACATCTACGATACCTCCACGCACAGAAAATTCACCAGGTTCTGTGACAAAATCAACTCGTGAAAACTGATATTCAAAAAGGACCTCATTAAAAAAATCTAGATTGAGTTCTTGGCCAACAACGACTTTAAATGTCGATTTTTCAAGTTCTTTTCTCGAGAGTACTTTTTCAAAAAGCGCTTCGGGATAGGTAACAATAAGGGCAGGCTTTTTTTGAGAGTTAATACGGCTTAAAACCTCAGCTCTGAGCAATACATTGGCATTGTCAGTTTCTTCAATTTGATAAGGTCTGCGATAGCTTCCTGGATAAAACAAAACCTCTTTATCGTCTAGCAATACTTCCAAATCATTCAAGTAATATGCGGCTTCTTCTTTGGTGTCAAAAATCAGCAAAAAAGGAAGGTTGGTGGCTTTAAAGGCATTGGCAATAGTGAAGGATAATGATGAGCCTAGTGCGCCTTTTAAATGTGTTTTTTCTTGGGGTTTGGATATAGAAAGACACAGATTTTGATGAATCAAAGCCTGTTGAAATGCTTGAGATAGTATGGTTTTACTCAACTAAAAATTTTTTGTAAAGATATAATAATAGTCTTTGATTTTAATTGTTATTGAGCGATAATACTTTTAAAAATTAAATATAGAATTCAAAAAAAAAATGTAGGTTTGTATACCTAAATTTATAAAACATGTCCTTTTCAGATTTATTCAATAGTGGATTCACCACACGAAATCAAGACCATTTTGCAGCGATTGTTCATATAGCTATGGAAGACGGCATCATTTCAGATGATGAAAAAGCGTTTCTAGATCGACTAGCACAAAACTTAGCCATTTCAAAAGAAACCTATGCTAGTATTTTAAAAGACTACAAATCTCACCCTATCAACCCCCCTGTATCTTTTCAGCGACGTATTGAGCGGCTGTATGATTTGGCGCGAATGGTTTACGCAGATCAAATCAAAGATGAACCCCAAGTGCATCTGATGACCAAAATAGCTATCGGCTTGGGATTTGATACTAAAACCGTTTCGAAAGTCGTTCTTGAGGCCTTAAAACTTGTATCCGAAGAAGTTGATTTTGAAAAGTTTAAAAAAGAAATGAATGGTCTTTTTTAAATTTTAAATATGACCAAATAAAAATTAGATAATTCTTTGGGCCTCTTAAAACTTGTTTTTTTAATCCCATTTTTTATGGTAATTGTTTAAGATTTATACTCTAAGTCACAAAAAAACTATTAAAAAATCCGAATTATAGGGTACACCTGAATTATTGTAAAGCATAATACCTGTTTACATCAATCAAAATTTACCATTCCAAAACAGCTTCAAACTATAGTTTAAATAGTTCCAACTTTAGACCCTTGATCTAAAACACGCATCAAACCTTCTTGAGCAACTGAAGCAATCAAATTGCCTTTGGCATCAAATATACTTCCTCTAGAAAAGCCTCTAGAATTTGAAGCACTAGGGCTATCAATAGCATATAGAAGCCATTCGCTAATGTCGAAATCGCGATGAAACCACAAAGCGTGATCTAAACTTGTATAAAACACCTCTTTTGAATTCAAGAATTCGCGATGTGGCATTGATGCAGGACGCAAAATATTATAGTCAGAAGCATAGGCCAATAACTGGTGTTGAAGCGGAATATTTGAGGCTAGCTTTTCACAGGTCTTAAACCAAATATTGTCAAATGGTGGACTGTTTTTAACCAACTTAGCAAGCATATTATCAACGGGCTTGAACTCAAATATTTTTGGCAAAAAGGACTTGTAGCGTTTATAGGTATCTGGAATGACATCCTTGAATTGCTCAATTTGGTTGTGGCTATCCATCAATTCATCAGGGGGAAGTACGTTGGGCATCGAAATTTGATGATCAACGCCTTCTTGTTTTAACTGAAATGATGCAGACATATTAAATATTGCTTTTTCATTTTGAAACGCAACAACTCGGCGGGTAGTAAAACTACCGCCATCTCTAATAATATCAACTTCATACTTTACAGGAACATCAATATGACCCCCTAAAATAAAATAGGCATGCATGGAATGGGCAATGCGATCTTCGGGAACAGTTTGATAGGCTGCATGTAGAGACTGTGCTAACACTTGACCTCCAAAAACACGTCCCCAAGGCGCTTTATAGTTTTTACCAATATAAGTGTTATCGTTGATTTTTTCGAGCGTTAATAACTCAATTAGTTCTTTAAGGGATTCCATATCTTGATATTTGCCACAAAAATAGTCTTTTGTGTACAAAAGGACTTTTAAATTCTTTTAACAAACTGTTAAATTTTGTAACATTGTGACAGCCTTAAAGTCTTATATAAAAAAACATGGATATTCTCTTAATTATACTTGCTGCCTCTTTAATGGTTCTAGGAATCGTTGGTAGCTTTTTACCCGTTTTACCAGGCCCCTTTACAAGTTGGCTAGGGCTCTTGGTTTTGTACTTCATGCCCGAAATAGACGTCAGCACAACAACCCTGATAGTAACACTTATCATCGCTATTTTAATATGGGTTTTAGATTACATTATCCCGGCCATTGGCACTAAAAAATTTGGAGGTACAAGAGCTGGAATGATTGGGACTAGTGTTGGACTTATTATTGGCTTACTGTCTCCTATTCCTGGTGGCATTATTATTGGGCCTTTTGTAGGAGCTTTAGTTGGGGAATTACTAAATAAGGCCGATTTTAAAACAGCCCTTAAAGCTGCTTTTGGAAGTTTAATAGGATTCTTGACCTCTACTTTTATCAAATTTGCAATCGCTATTGTATATTTAGGCATTTTCATCTCTATACTATGGGACAATAAATCCATAGGATTTTAATCTATTAACGCTTTTAACAAAATTTTTAATTAATCCCTTGCAAATTATCTTATTTTCACAAACTAATAACTCAAATTTTATTTACTATGAATAAGTATATTTCTATTTTATTTTGTGGTCTATTTTTCTTGTCTGCGTCCCTTTTTTCTCAAGAAAAAGAGACTTCTAACTACAATTACAATGCGGCCTTTGGTCACGATTTTTACACCAAAAACGGGACCGCTACACGATCCGCAAGTGGAAAGCCAGGACATGCCTATTGGCAAAATAGTGCCAACTACACCATAGACGTTAACTTAAACGAAACAACTAAAGAAATTTCGGGATCTGAAATCATCACTTATACAAACAACAGTCCAGATACACTTGAATTTTTATGGCTGCAATTGGATCAAAATTTATTTAAAAAAGACTCCCGTGGAAATGCTATTATTCCTTTACAGGGAAGTCGTAATGGCGCCAAAGGTCAAGATATTGATGGCGGATATGGCATCAACACCGTTAAACTTATTTACAAAAAAGGACGTCGATCTACAGAAGTTAACGCGAGCTACTCAATTGTAGACACACGTATGAAAATAAACCTTCCTAAGGCGCTAGAAGCCAATGGCGATACTATTGGAATAAAAATTGATTTTTCGTTTATTTCTCCAGATTATGGCTCGGATCGAATGGGCGTTCTAGAAACTAAAAACGGTCGGGTTTTTACTCTCGCACAGTGGTATCCTAGAATGTGTGTTTATGACGATATTAGTGGATGGAATACGCTCCCTTATCTAGGCGCTGGGGAATTCTATTTAGAATACGGAACTTTTGACGTCAACATCACCGTACCTGCAAGTCATCTTGTGGTATGTTCAGGGGCACTTTTAAACCCTTCTGAAGTCTATACTGCTGAACAACAAAACAGATTGAAACGTGCAGAAGCAAGTGATGCCACTGTGATGATTCGATCAGAAGCAGAAGTCACTCAAGCAAGTTCACGACCAACAGCTACTTCTACATTAACGTGGAAATTTAGAATTGAAAACTCAAGAGATGTCGCTTGGGCTTCGTCTGCAGCATTTATTTTAGATGCCGCACGAATCAACTTACCGAGCGGAAAAAAATCAATAGCCATGTCTGCCTACCCAGTTGAAAGTGTAGGTCAAGATGCTTGGACCCGTTCTACAGAGTATACTAAAGCGTCTATCGAACATTACTCCAAAAAATGGTTAGAATATCCTTACCCTGCCGCCATTAATGTTGCTGGAAACGAAGGCGGTATGGAATATCCAGGAATTGTGTTTTGTAGTTACGAATCAAAAAACGCATCTTTATGGGGCGTAACCGATCATGAATTTGGACATATTTGGTTTCCAATGATTGTTGGATCAAATGAGCGTTTACACGCTTGGATGGATGAAGGATTTAACACCTTTATTAACTCCCTTAGTACAGAAGCATTTAATGATGGGGAATACAAAGACCCTGCTAGAAATATGCACCGTTTTTCTAGTGTACTAGTTAATGAAAATTTAGAGTCTATCTACAATTCTCCAGATAACTTAAAAGAACGCAACCTAGGTATATTGGCATACTACAAGCCCAGTGTGGGGCTTACAATATTACGTGAGCACGTCTTAGGTAAAGAACGTTTTGACGAAGCCTTTACGGCCTATATCGATCGTTGGGCGTACAAACACCCTACGCCCGATGATTTCTTTAGAACTATGGAAAATGTATCAGGTGAGGACTTGAGATGGTTTTGGAGGTCTTGGTTCATTAACAGCTGGAAATTAGATCAAGCGGTGACTGAGGTTAAATATGTTAAAAACGACCCAACGCAGGGCGCTATTATTAGCATAGAAAATTTAGAGAAAATGCCGATGCCTGTAGTGATTGAAATCAAAACTAAAAGCGGGACGGTGACTCGAAAAACATTACCTGTTGAAATTTGGAAACGAAATGTTTCTTGGTCTTTTAAAGTAGATACTACAGAAGAGTTATCAAAAGTGGTTATTGACCCGGACTTTGTGTTACCAGATGTAGATTCAAGTAACAACAAATGGAAAGCATCGTATGGTGCTGCTAGTGTGGAGATTTTAACGGATTACTTAGGGGTCTATTCTTCTCCAGCACTTCCAATGAAAATTACCGTTTCTGAAACTAATGGGACTCTGGTTCTTGAAGCAGAAGGTCAACCCGCCTTACCTCTAGAAAGTGAAGGTGGAGGTGAATTTTCTATGGAAGAAGCTGGACTCAGTATTCAATTTAATGCCGAAAAAACTGGTTTTAAATTAGATATTGGAGGTCAAGTATTTGATTTGACTAGAGAATAAATTTTAAAAAATACCAAAAACAACAAAGGCGGACCAATCGGTTCGCCTTTGTTGTTTTTTAAACGCTAAATATTAATATTTAATCAGTTTATGAACAGAGGATTCTATGCTGTTTTTTAAGCTTAAAATATATAATCCATTTTGTAAGTTTTGAGTTTGAACCTTTGCATTTCCATTTACAAATTCAAGATCCCCACTAAGAACGCGTTGACCGAGATAATTTCTTAACTCATACGACGTTTCTAAATGTTCGTTTTCGGACTTTACGAAAAAATCTACTTTAAATGGATTAGGAAATACAGACCACTCAGCGAGTGTTTCGTTGGGGATACTTAGGCTGTCGACATAGCAACTTTCGGGAACCAAAAATTCGGATTTAACGAGGTCTGGAATTTTAAAATCCGTAAAACTTTCACTATTCATATTTCCTACAAAGGCAGCATCTACTATAGCATCGTTAGAGCCTAGAAAATCTTGCATAATAGTTGCAAAAGTTTGCCTATAATCATGCTGAACCGATTGGATTTGAAAATTATTTGATGAAACCGCTTCGCTCAAATCAACATTTATACCAGAAACACCGCTTTTAACCGGTTTTCCAAAAGCAAAAACAGGCGCAACTTCGCCATGATCCGTTCCTAAACTACCGTTTTCTTGAGCTTTTCTTCCAAATTCTGAGAAGGTAATTCCCAAAACATCATCTGCTAAACTATCCGCATTCAAATCAGACATAAAGGCTTCAATGGCTCCAGAAAGTTGTGACATTAATTCGTAATGATTGCCTTGTATATCTCCAGAAGCCTGATTTTGATTATTATGCGTGTCAAATCCTCCTAATTTAACCATAAATATTTTAGATTGAATACCGCCTCGCATCAATCTGGCGACTGTTTTGAGCTGATCTGCAAGATTTGTATCTGGATAAGTCGTAGTCGTACTATTTGAACCTGCATTAAATGAGTTAGAAATAATTTCAGAATATTGATTGGAAAGCGCATCGACGTTTATGATGTTCTGAAGTTCTGAGCCGTAGTGTGAGTTTGGAATATTTTCTGGTGGATTTCCCCCCAAACCACTTAAAATAGAATAGAAATTTTCTGAATCTTGACCATTGATATTTAAGGCCAGTCCGTGTTCGACAAGGCCATGAAATCCAAGATTCGTGTTTTGTGACCCTATCTGAATTCCCAATGGATAGTTGGCTGGAATTAAGTCCGCATACGCTTGTTCCATATAACGACCAATCCAACCGCTATCACTTCCGTTATTCCAATTACTACCATCGTTGCCAGTGGCATAAATATCTTGAGATGCAAAATGGCTTTTGTTTTGAGAAGGATAGCCTACAGATTGAATAATTCTGAGTTGATCTGCTGCGTATAAATCTTTTATTCCTGTAAGAGCAGGATGTAATGCAATATCCTGATTTGTACCAGCTAAACTAGAGTCAACCTGATTAAGCGGAAGGTATAAGGCTGATGGAATATGAATGTTTGGACGTAAGGTTTGATAATCGGTAAACGCACTAATAGGAATCACCGTATTAAGTCCATCATTACCACCCGAAAGTTCTATCAAAACTAATTTCCTGTTAGAGACCTCACAATTAAGAAATGAATTCATTAATTTTAAAGAAGCATTCACTTGAAAAGGCATAAGCCCGATCGCTGAAGCTGTCGATGATAGTTTTATAAATTGTCTTCTCTTCATTGGTTTGCGTCTTACATCAATTGAAATTCTGGAGCATTAATCATTTTAGTAAATAGGGCATCAAGTCGTATTTTGACCTGTACATCATTCCCCGATTGAAGGTAGCTAATCCAAGCTGAATTCCAATAATAGGGATCCATTTCATTAAGAACCGTCATAAAATAGTCGATTCTACTTTGATCTATGGATTCGCAATAAAGCAGTTCAGAAATTTCGGTGACTAAAGTTTGGGCATCACTCGCTAAGGAAAAATAGCCCGAGTTATGAACATAATCAACACTGTTAAACAACACCCGAATATTGGCGTTTGGGCTGCTGATTTTGTTTTTTCCAGAGATAAAACATTCTATAAGTTTATAGCGTGAAATAATCGTATTGGAGGAAAACCAACTACGATCAAAATCAGGCGTTTGGTAATCGCCAGGATACCCAGCGACTGTTTCAGGCGAAAATGGATTCATCCCAGCGGCAGCGAAATATCCGTAGTAACAAAAATTAAAATAAAATTTATAGAAATGATCCTGGTCTGTTGTCCAAGATGTTGGCGGGTTTGCACTGCTTGCAGCGGGGTTTGGTAATTCAATTTGCAATAGACTCAACGCTTCACTTAACAGTTGAATTGGGTTTTTGACTATACTTCCAATAATTTCATTTGAGCTATCTGAATCATCTTCATCATAGAAATGTTTCGATATTAAAAGCGTCTTAAGGACGTCTAACAGGTTATAATTAGATGCTATCAACTGCGCTGAAAGTGGCGTAATGACATCATCTTCAACCTGCTGATCCCATTCGCTTTTTACAAAATATCTATAAATTTTCCTAACATAGGCTTTCGCTGTGGCTTCTTGCGAAAACACCATTTCTACATAATCTTCTATCTCCTCTTTGATACCGGCCTCACTAGACTGCCCAGAAATTGTTTGAGAATTAAATGCACTACTAAAAGTTTTGGGACCTGTATTGTGCTGGCCAACCAATGCATAACCCATCGGGATCCCTGTATCTGGGTCAATCACATCTCTATTGGGTTTCATTTTTATTCCAGAAAAAACTTTAGCCGTGGTTTGAATATCGGTCTCGGTATAATTTGTATAATTTCCTTCTCCAATTTGAGAGCCTTTAAGAATTGTAAAAAGTTCAAGGAATTCGCGTGCATAATTCTCATTAGGATTGTTTTTATTATTTGTCGTATTGTCCAAATAATTTAGCATTCCATTGTCGTATGTAATTTTTTTGGCGAGTGTTTTAATATTTCCAAAAGCATAGAAGTCTAATAACTTTAAATAGTCATAAAAATAGGAAGACTTCCCGACGCCACTATCCTTTGATACCGTGAAAGTTGTATGTAAAAAAAAGATGAGTTTGTGCTTAAGGTTGTTTTGTTTATAAGCGTTGTACCACCACCATCCAGAAAGTATTCCTCGTTTTCGATTTTGTCCATAAGGAAAATCTGAAGGCACTGTATTAGGCGTATGAATCCAAAAATCATCAGATAC
>Ga0209533_1002514_pt1 | contig 16629 bp, 15 predicted proteins | sample COG_04_FD_184748 | JGI IMG/M metagenome (GOLD analysis project Ga0209533, IMG submission 184748) | Pelagic Microbial community sample from North Sea - COGITO 998_met_04 (SPAdes) (version 2) | ecosystem: Environmental > Aquatic > Marine > Neritic zone/Coastal water | place: Helgoland, sampling...
CATCAATGCGTGATTAACATTCATGTATTTAGAAAATTCTCTTTCAAACTTATGAGTAATTTCTCCCATAGTAACTTTTTTTGATAATATTACCTCTATACCTTTAATTAAATCTTCGCTTGAAAAGGCCTCATCTAATAAAGTATAATTTTTTGTAGATCTTTTATTATTGAGATTAATATATTTTTCTAAATTTATTTTTAATTTTTTGTAATTCATTTTTAATAATTAAATTTATACATGTTTTTTAAAGAGTTATTATCTATAAATATTCTATGCCAATTTTCAAAGTTTATAATTTGCCATAAATAAAAACTGGTAAAATTATTTTTATTATTTAAGTAGTCTTTCCACATTTTGTGAATAATTTCAACGTTATAATAATTTCTTGATTTAAAACTTTCAGAAAAAATTATGTCTTCAAAATATTCTATAAAAACTTTTTTTTTAAACCAATTATTCTGGGGGGATTGTATGGAAAATTTTTTAGCTATTCTTACACTGTTATTTAAAATACCTTTAACAGATTCTCTTAATATTGATTTTGATCGACCTTTAAGAAAATAGTATTCATTCGGGAGTCCCAAACCGTACTCAACTAAAGCATGCTCTATAAATGGCAACCTAAGCTCTAAACCAAATGCCATGCTCATTCTATCTTTAAGTCTATTATTTCTTGGAATTTTAGAATTTTGAATATAATGAATAAGTGAATTTTTTAATTTTTTAATTTTAAATTTTTCCATATCCTTAAAATTAATAAAATCTTTTTTAAATATTTTTCTATTAATTAAATCATATGAATCAATTGTTTTTGGCAAACTGTTATTTAAGGTTTCAATTTTGTTTAATACTATTTTTTTAGAATACCCCCAATTTTTACAAAATAAAGTCATTTGCTTTTGAAAATTTTTTTTAGATTTAAGATATATCTCATTAAGATACATTAGATGGTGATATTCATATCCACCAAAAATTTCATCTAAGCCTGTTCCATCATGAACAACCTTAAAACCATCTTTTTTGATATGAAAATTCATTTTTGATGCCGCACAATTTATTAGTCCACCCGATGGAGACTCGAGTGTCCATATACTTGGCTTAATTGATTCAATCCAATCATTGCATGAAAAATTAATTAATTTCGATTTTTGATTATATTTACCAGTTGTTAAATTTATATATTTTTTCTCAGAAAAATCTTTACCAAAATCAATCGAGTAAGCTTTTGGTAAATATTTTGTGAAATTAAATTTTTTTTGAATTGAAAAAAGTATTGATGAATCTAAACCACCAGATAAAGATAACGCTACTGGTACATCTGCTCTTGAACAAATCTCAATTGAATTTTTTAGTTTATTAGATATTGCGTTTAGAGTTTCATCATAATTATGAGTGTTTTTTCTTATTTTTTGCTTTAAATCATACCATCTTTTTATCTGTAAATTACTTTGTGAGTCTAATATTCCAAATTCTCCAGGTAATAGTTGTTTTACACCTTTAAAGAAAGTATCATTTTTTTCATCTGTTTGACCATTTATCAAATAATCATGCCAAGAACCTGCGTCTGATACTGGTTTATAACCTAGCGCAATTAATCCCTTAACTTCTGACGCAAAATTAAATTGACTGCCTGACTTGTTAAAAAAAAAGGGCTTTTGTCCAAATCTATCTCTAGCAAAAAAAGCCTCTTTTTTTTTTATATCATAAATTAAAAATGAAAATGCACCAGAAAGTTTATTTAAGCAGTTTTTTCCCCATTTTTTATATGCTGCTAAAATTACCTCAGTGTCACTATTTGTCTTAAATTCATAGTTTTTAATCTTATTTTTTAACTCAATATAATTATATATTTCTCCATTAAAAATTATTAATAGTTTTTTATCACTTGAAAACATTGGTTGATTTGAAATATTTCTAAGATCTATTATTGAAAGTCTGGCGTGATAAAAGAAGAAATTTTTATTTATCAAATAATTTTGAAAATCAGGACCTCTGTGTTTTATAACTTGATTTAACTTTTCAATATTGGTTGTACTAATATTAATATTAGGACCAATTGCACCAGCTATACCACACATTTATTTACCATAATTTAATAATCTTTCAACATTATCAATTCAAAAAAAAATTTAAATAATCATTCGCTAAATTTATATTACTAATGTGGTTTACCCCAACTTCTAAAAATAATTTACTCTCTAGCATTTAAAATTTCTTTTTATGTTTAATGTATTTATAAATAAATATAAACAAAACTAAAAATTTATTCTGCTTATTATTTAATCTAATTCTTATTTCTTCAAAAAAATGATCTAAAAAATTTATTGTACTTGAAAAACCACCTCTTCTAAAAGTACCAAATAATTCATTTTTTTTTGTAGAAACACCTTTCATCTTATGGTCAACAATCATTCTAAAAAAATAATCATAATCTGAAGAATATTTATATTTAAGGTTATAAAGACCAACCTTTTTAGCAGATTCTGTTTTTATAAAAAAACCAGTTGAATGACTTGAATAAAATCCCCAGCTATAAAAAATTTTCCAAGGCTTATATCCATGTAATATGCCCCAATGTTTTTTAACACTTCCAAATATAAAATCTGCATCTTGATTTTTATTGATGTACTTCAAAAGAGTTTCTAGGGTATTTGCTTCATAAACATCATCAGAATTTATAAAACCTAAGTAATCTCCCTGACATAGCTGCATACCTTTATTGAAAGCATCATATATTCCTAAATCTTTTTCACTTAACCAATAATCTATTTTGTCTTCATATTTTCTAATTAACTTTAAAGTCTGATCTGATGAGCCACCATCAATTACAATATATTCAAAATTTTTATATGTTTGGCCAAAGACACTTTTAAAAGTTTCTTCAATGTGTTTTTCACCGTTGTAAGTTACCGTGATTATTGAAATCAGTGGTTGATTTTTGTGGATCGTTTTCTTTCCATATTTCAATCTATTACCACCTTCTCCAATTCTGTTGACACTTTCTGATAATGGCCATTTTTCAAATGTTTTAAATTTATCTATCATTATAAATTCTCTTTATCTATTAATTGATCAATTGTAATTTCTGCATGTTTGTAATCTAAAAAATAGTCTCCAGATTTAAAAAAGTTTTCAATACATTTTAGTTTTTTTTTATGATGTACCTCATTCCAATTTCTCACAAAAAAGTCATAAATTTTATCAGAAAATAATGCTTCCCAATTTTCATTTTTCTTTAAAAAATCACTAAATGCATAATTAGTGAACATATCGTGACTACGATATACTGAAGCCATAAAGTAAAATTCCAGAACTTGATTACGGTCAATATCGATTTTAATATTTTTTAAATTTTTAACTTTATCTTCAAATTCTTTTTTACTACTAGAGTGGATATTAAAATCATAATCATAAGTTGGACAATTTTTAGAGCCCGTTAGCACTGGTATATTATGATAAGCATATTCATAAGTAATATCACTATTAACCGTCATCACAAAATCAACTTTCTCATTTATAATTTGATGATGAGATGTTGATGATGGTAAATATATTATTTCTGGGTTTGTTTTAATCAATTCTTTGGTTGTCGTTACAGTCCTTTTTTGACCTGGGGTAAATTTGCCATGATAACTGGGATGATCTTTAACATACCAGTTATAATCAGTTTTCTTAGAAAGATTTATTATTTCTTTTAACCACTCATAGTAATCTGGATACAAACCTTTTCCATTTCCATTGGCAGCGTCGTTTATTTCATGAGTAAATATTACAACATTTAATTTACCATTATTTTTAAAAATTTTATCATTTTTATTAAACTCATTAGCAAAAGATGAAACTGGAATTCGACTTTCTTTAATATCAACACCTACCTTTCCATCAAAACGGTTTTGTAGAAATTTTAAGGCTAATTTTCTTGCTTTTAATTTTTGGCTTTCTGTAAAATGTGAAAAAATTTTTTTATAATATTTAAATTCAGCATTTTGATATAAATTTGTTTTTGTTAAACTAAAAACTAGCCCATCTTCAACTGCAAAGGTTGGTGTATTAAAACTTATCGCAATTCTCATAGGAATGCCATAGGCATAAACAGCGTGGCAACCCACTATGCATTTGACGTTTTCATTTTTAAAAAAGTTATACCAAAAATAGAATAGCTCAATAAAATCTTTTAAAAATAAATCAAAACTTTCATTATCGAGGTCTATGTAAGGAGTTTTATTATAAATTTTATAACCATCATAAATAAGTGTTCCTAACTTTATATTTTCTATTTCTATGTTTAAAATATCTTCGTTTTCTAAAAGATTTTTTTTTATTTCTTTAAATTTAAACTCTGCTTTATCTTTAATTTGTGAGGAAAAGTTTGGATAGACAAATTTTTCAACATTAAAAGATTTATAAATTGAATATGTTTTTATATTCAAAAAAATCCCCAATGTTCTTTTAACTTTGTTTAAAAAACTCTGCTTTAAAGGTGAGGATACTAATGAATAATTATAATAAGCAAAAATTTTTGCTGAAAAATAATTTGAAAAATAATTACTCAAATATGAAAGATTTGTATGCAAGTTCTGAAAAGCATTAAATTCAACTAAAACTATTCCATTATTTTTTTTATGATCACTCTTAAATATTTTTTTATTTAATTTATTAAAATTTCTTATTAAAGAGTTTTTTTTAATGAATCTAATCATTTTTAAAGCAAACCCTTTTTCAATTTAGATATTAAAATCTTACAAATATGTTCTCTTGCTCCATAAATTGACTCAAATGTTGAACCACCAAGGTGTGGAACGATAATCAAATTATCATTTTTCTTTTGATGGATTATAAGTTTATGAATTTTTAATTTTTTTTTAGAAAGCCACTCTCCATTTATTATATCTAATGCCGCACCACCGATTTTTTTATTTTTTAAAAAATACAAAAGGTCTTTTTCATTAATTATTTTTCCTCGACTAGTATTGATTAACATTGCTGTTTTTTTCATCAATTGCAAAAGTTTTTTATTAACTAAACCTTCTGTCTTATTGTTAAGATGAATATGTATTGAAATAAAATCTGACCTTTTAAATAAATTTTTAATTGAAACCATATCTACATTTTTTGTTTTTATCTTTTTAATATCGTTTGCTATTACCTTCATGCCAAATCCTCTTGCAATATTTGATGATATTTTACCTAACCTTCCATAGCCAAGAATTCCAAAAGTTTTTTTATATAATTGATTTCCAATAAATTTTTCTCGTGGCCAACCGCCCTTAGCTGATTCTTTATATGCTGGTATTAATTTTCTATTTAATGCTAATAATAATCCAAAAGTTAACTCTGCAGTAGCTGTAAAACCAGCTAAAAGTTTTCTTTCTTTTGCAATATGAAAAAGTTTAATTTTTCTTTTTTTAATTTCTTTTAAATCTAAATGATCGGTTCCTGTTGATGGGCTAAAGATTGCTTTTAATTTTTTTGCGTTTTGAATAAATTGTTTATCTACTTTTGTTCCTGCACCAGAAATGTATATATCTATATTTCTTATCTTGTCGTCTATTCTTTTTTTTGGATTTATTATATAAGTAATATTAGAAAGCTTCTTAAGCTCTTTTAATTCTTTTTTACAATACTCTAAGTTTATAGTGGAGAGAATGTTATACTTCATTTTACTTTAAGTTAGCTTCTGCTTTTTTTATATCATCTAGAAAATGAATATTAGTACAATCATCTATGATTATTTTTTCATTAACTATCTCATCTCCAATTAACACGTTTTTTGCAATTATAAAATGTGCCCCATTTCTTTTGCCACTTTTATCTTTGCTATATAAAGCGTCTATTTTTTTCAATCTGAAAACTTCTATGGTATCATCTATGGGTACGTTTCTATCTGGGTGATCACACTGCAATCCAATTATAGCTTCAATTTCATTTTTATAATCAAGTGAATTAAATGCATGCCTATAGACATCCAAAATTAATGTTTCACCTCCTAACGACTCAGGTCTTCTGATTGTCTCAACATCATTTTTTAAGGCATAATCCTCTATTTTTTTGTCATCCGTTGATACAAAAATTTTATTAATTAACTTAGACTTTTTTGCATATTCAATTGTATGAAACAAAAGTGGATTACCATTAACTGCAATCATATTCTTGCCTTTTAACCTTCTTGAAAAACCTTTAGCCGGAATTACCGCAATAATCATTTTTTATTTATTAAATTTTTAATTTTGAATTGTTCTCCATATTTCATAGTTTTATTTACTTTCTTCCCAATTATTTTTTTTTCATCAAAAATTGAAAACATGGTTCTAGGTCTCACATAAAGAATGTCATTCGCTCTAATTGTTGTATTTTTCGTCAATGTTTTGTTGGGTGCAATAGAACGTCTACTTCCTATAAGACTATCTTTTTCACATTTTTGAATAAATTTTTTATTTTTTCCTAAAATATTATCTAAGTTTCTAACTGTTTCCACTAGTCTCTTCATTTCTGCTGGTGTTGCTGACAATTTATGATCTCGAAAACTCGAATAATTTTTGTCTAATGTAAAGTGTTTTTCAATTATATTGGCTCCTAAATATGCAGATAAAATACAAGATTCAATTGAATCTGAGTGATCTGAGTACCCAATTATACAGTCAGGTAATTTTTCCTTTAGAAATCTTATTGAATTTAAGTTTAATTCATTGATTGGTACCGGATAGCTAGAAACACAATGTAAAAAACAAATTTGATTCTTAAATTTTTTTTTTTTAATAAATTGGTATAATCTTTTTACTTCTTTAAAGTCCATCATTCCTGTCGAGATTATTATAGGCTTATTAAAAGTTAAGACTTTTTCAATTAAATTAAAAAAATCATTATCTCCAGATGATATCTTAAAGATATTTTGAATTTTATTCAAAAATACTGCACTTTCTTCATCAAATGGAGTAGAGAAAAAAATCAAACCTAATTTTTTAGCGTACTTAGATAATTTAATTATACTACTATGTGATAATTGAAATTTTTTTAATTTTTTAATTCTTTTTTTATCAGTATCACTTGAGTAATATTTTTTTACATCATACGTTTGAAATTTTACTGCATCTACACCTGCCTCTTTTGCCTTATCAATTAACTTATATGCATTTGATAGTTTTCCTTCGTGATTATTTCCAATTTCCGCAACAATAAAAACTTTATTTTTTTCTATTCTCATGATTCTATATTTTTATTATTCCTTTCAAAAAAATCTATGTACCACTCAATATATTCACTGTATCCTTTATCCAAATCCCATGTCGGATTATAACCTATCAAATCTCTAGCTTTATCTCCTGATAACCTTCCTCTTTTTGGCATCAGTTTACTTCTTTCTTTCTTTATTAAATTTATTTTTCCGAAATGTTTTTTTAATATTTCAATTAAATCAATTATTTTTCTTCCCTCACCATATGTAATATTAAAAATTTGATTTTTTGACTTTTCATTTTCTAATATAGACTTAACTCCTGAAACAAGGTCTTGAATATAAGTAAAATCTAATTTTTCTAAACCATCCCCATCAATTGCTATATCTTTACCCAAAAGTGCATTTTCAATAAATATTTGACCCACTCTTCGACTTATACATCTTTCACCATAAAGAGCTGAGGGTCTTACTATTGTGTATGGAATATCAAAGACTTGATTGTATGCTATAACAATTTTTTCGCCTGAAAATTTTAAAGCCCCATAAATACCTATTGGATCACAAATAGAGTTTTCATCTACAAAATCTTGCTTAAAATTTCCATAAACCATACTTGATGAAAAATAAATAAAATGCTCTAACTGCGATTGGCCCCTTGCACAATCTAAAGCATTTTCTAAGGTTCTAAAACTGTGATCAAATGTTGAGTATGGGTCTTTGTTTGATCTATTGGCATGAGAGACAGCAGCCAGATGAATAATAATATTAGGTTTAATTTCATTAATTTTTTCTGATAATCCATGATAATCTCGAGCATCCTGAATTGTAATATTTAAATTATTTTTATCTAACAATCTAATTCTATCTTCTAAAACTGCTTTTGAAAGTTTTGGATACGGTAAATTATCTTTATTATCAACAAGAGAAACAAAATTATTTACTGCTAGACTGTCAATAATAAATATTTCATATTCATTTTTTATTTTTAAAGCAATATTATGTCCAATAAAGCCTGCTCCACCAATTATTAATAATTTTTTTTTCATATTTTTTTATATTTTTTTATTGCTAGTTTTATTTTTTCACAGATGTAATCAATATTAACTTTACTTAGATAGGGACTTACAGATACTGAGATAGAATCGTCACTAATTTTTTGTGCGTTTAAAAAATTTTTTTGATTATACTTGTATTTATTTTTATAATATTTAATTCTTGGCACAGGATGTGGATAGTAAATACTAGTTCCAATTCCATAAGAGTTTAATAATTTAATTATATTAAATCTATTTTTTGATAAATTTTTTTTTAGAAAAAAACTAAGAGAGTAAAAAGAACTACTTAAATTTTTAATTTTTTTCGACTGCAGTATTTTTATATCTTTTATTAGCCTCATATTTTCTAAATATTTATGAAATAAAATTTTTCTTTTTTTTAGAATAGTCGGTAATTTTTTAAGTTGTTCTATACCAATTGCAGCATGAATTTCACTCATTCTGTAGTTAAAGCCCAAATATTCACAATCATAAATACCAGGTAGCTTTCTTTGGTTAAAATTTTTATTAACTCCAAATGCTCTTAAAAGTCTAATCTTTGTTGCTAGCTTTTTATTATTCAAAATCATCATACCACCTTCTGCGGTAGTAATATGCTTGACTGGATAAAATGAGAAAACACCTACATCCCCCATTGTTCCAACATGGTTGTTATAATATTTTGCACCTAAAGCTAACGCACAATCTTCAACTATATAAAGATTATATTTTTTAGCTAAATATTTAATTTTTTTTATATCAACTGGAAGTCCGAGATAGTGAACCACACAGATAGCTTTTGTTTTTTTTGTAATCTTAGACTCAATTTTTTCTATATCTATATTCCCAGTATCAAGAGTTGAATCTACAAATACTGCCTTAGCACCATTAAGTTCAACAGCATGCGCGGTTGCTAAATGTGTTTGAGCTGGAACTATAACTTCATCACCTTTGCCTATTCCAACTGAATAGTAAAAAAGATGCATACCAGCAGTACAAGATGAAACAGCTATAGCATATTTTGACTTAGTAAATTTTTTAAATTGTTTTTCAAAGTTTACAGTATGCTGTCCATGAACCAAAATTTTACCTTTAAGAACTTTGTTTACAGCGCTTATTTCTTTATTTGTAATCCATGGATTTCCAAAAGGTAAATTAATTTTATTTTTCATAATCTTTTAATAAATAACTTTTTCCCACTTTTTCGATTTAACTGATTTTTCTACTGCCAATGAAACTGCCATTGTTCTTAAAATATCATCTTTCGTAACAACTGGTTTTTTATTGTAAATTATTGATTTAATAAAGCTTTTTAATATAAAGGATTTATTTTTATTTAAATATTGATGCTTAATTATTATTTTTTTTTCATTTTTGTTTCTTGATTTTCTTAATGTAACATCTTTATATTTTTGAATAAAAGTACCTTTTTTACCATAAACAGAAAGAGTATGGTGGTGATCAGTGACTGAAGCAAAATTTGCAGTTACATTTGCTGTAATTCCATTTTCAAATTCTATTAAAGATGAAACAAGATCATTAAATCTAAATTTTGTTTTTTTTGTCATAATATTATTGCCTAGGGCAATAACTTTTTTAACTTTTTTTTCAATCAACCAAAGCATTAAATCTATTATGTGTAAACCACCTCCATGCATTACAGAATAAAATGGAATTTTTGATCTCCAACCTTTAGTAATTTTTTGTAGTCGACCATAATTATACTCACCTGACATGTAATATATGTCACCTAAATTTTTCTTATCAATTTTTTTTTTTAATTTTAAAAATTGAGGAGAGTTTCTTAAAACTAAATTAGAAGAAATTTTAATTTTTGGTTTCTTCAATAGTGCTTTCTTTATTTTAAAATACTCTGAATAATTAAGACATAAAGGTTTTTCTATAAAAATATGTTTTTCATTTTTTATAGATTTAATTATATGGTCATAGTGATAATTATCATATGAAGCTATTGATATTAAATCTATTAATTTATCTTTCAAAATTTTATTTGCATCTGTAACAAATTTTATTCTTGAAAATTTTTTTTTATATTTGTTTAACTTTTTTTTATCAAAATCAGCTATGGCAACCACTTTACATGATGAGTCTTTTTCATAAGTTTCCCAATGTTTCTTTCCAACACCCAAGCCTATGATTCCAACATTAATTATTTTTTTCATAGTCTTCTCTATAGAGTTCCATCTACATATTTTGAGTTAAATTGATTTTTAATATCAAAAATAACAGAGTTTTTTTTGCAAAAAGACTTGATCTTTTTTATTCCTATTTTTTTAAAAATATCATGTCCAACGGCAATTATTACTCCATCAAATCCTGAAATATTTTTTAAATTTTCAATATGGTTTATTTTCAATTTTTTATCTAAATCTTTTTTACTTACCCATGGGTCGTAAGTTTTTACACTTATTTTTTTTTTATCTAAATAATTTATTATATCAAGAACTTTGCTCTCTCTGATATCTGAACAGTTTTCTTTAAATGTGAGACCCATTATTAAAATATTTTTTTTTTTTAATTTAATATTTTTTTTAGAAAAACTTTTCATAAATCTTTTACAGATAATTACTGGCATTTCTTCGTTTATTTTTTGACTACCTAATATAAGGTTACTTTTCAAGCCAACCTGTTTTGCTTTATAGACTAAATAATACGGATCAATCGCAATACAATGTCCTCCTACCAAACCTGGTGTAAAATAATTAAAATTCCATTTTGTGTTAGCTGCCTCTAAAACCTCATTTGTTTTAATATTTAATTTATTAAACAGAACTGAGACTTCATTGATCAAGCTTATATTTACTGATCTTTGTGTATTTTCTAATACTTTCGATGCTTCAGCAGTTTTCACGTTTAGAGTTTTATGAATGCCTGCTTTAATGATTTTAGAGTACATGCTAGCAATTATATTGGTTGATTTTATAGATGTGCCACTAACTATTTTAATTATATTACTTAATTTATTAATTTTGTCTCCTGGGTTAATTCTTTCAGGTGAATAACCACATAAAAAATCTAAATCTAGTTTTAATTTTGAGAATTTTTCTAAGATAGGTATGCATACTTCTTCTGTACATCCCGGGTACACAGTGGACTCGTATACAACAACATCATTTTTTTTTAATATCGTTCCTATTAGTTTTGAACTTTCTATTAATGGCTTTAAAAATGGTTTTTTATTTTTTGTAATAGGAGTTGGAACACAAATTATAAAAAAATTGCATTTTTTTAGATCTTCAATTGTATTTGAAAAATTTATATTTTTTTTCTTTAATTCTTTTTTGGTAAATAAAAGATTGGTATCTTTGCCATTTTTTAAGTCTATAATTCTTTTATTACTTTTATCAAAGCCAGTTACTTTTGAGATTTTTGAAAATTCTGTCGTAAGTCCTAAGCCAACATAGCCCAAACCTATAATTGCTACTTTGTATTTTTTACTCATAATTTTTTTTTATAATCGAATTAGTTTCTATTGAGTATACTTTGCTGCAATTTTTTAAAATATTTTTATCATGAGAAACAATGATAAAGGTTTTTTTATCTTTAAGTGTTAAAATTAAATCTAGTATTTCTGCCTCAATTTTTTTATCTAGCCCAACTGTTACTTCATCTAATATTATAATTTCGGGGTCTTTATAGAATGCTCTTGCAAGACCTATTCTTTGTTTTTGACCTCCAGAAACCAATACACCTTGCTCACCAACACCAGTATCAAATTTGTCTGATAAACTATGAACAAATTCATCAATTTTAGAATATTTTGCTACTTTATTTACTCTTTCTTTGTTAATCATGCCTGTCTGTTCACCAAACGCTATATTGTTGGATATGCTGTTATCTAGCAAATAAACATTTTGAGGAACATAACCTATAATATTTTGCCATGACTTAATATTTTTTTGAATATTTTGACCACCTACTTCAATTTTTCCTGTATTAGCTTTTAAAAGACCTGTTATTAAATTTACAAAAGTGCTTTTTCCAGATCCACTTTTTCCATAAATACCAATGAAATCTCCTCGGTTAATAGTAAGATTTAAGTCACCCTTAAATACTTTTTTTGTTTCATTGTAGGAGTAATTAACATCTTTAATTTCTAGTTTTTCAAATTTTTTGTTATCATTAATTGCTTTTTTTTGCATATTTACACTGCTCATTACACTTTCTTCAGAAAAAAATTCATCATAAAGTAAATCAATTACCGGCGTGTAAAAATTAATTTTTTGCAAACTTTGGGTAATTCTTGATGCACTTGGCATTAGCCTAATTGCAACAATTGAAAATGAACCTAGTACAAAAACAAAATCTTCTTTGGGCGCACCTAAGAAAGATAAATAAAAAATTAGCATAAATATTAATGCTGCAACAAGTAATTCGATAACAATCTTTGGCCATTGTTGAATCATCTCTACTTTAAAAGTTAATTTTGAATCTGTTAATATTTTTTTTCCAAATATCTCTAAAAAAAAAGACTCCTTTCCATAAATAATAATTTCTTTTATTGATAAAATATTTTCTGAGATCATTTTAGTAATGTCTGCATCTATATTTTGTTTTTCTTCACCCATTTTATAAAGTTTTTTCTTCCAATATTTATGAAATAAATAAATAATAATTCCAAAAGTAATTAATATAATAAGAGTAGCTTTAAGGCTAACGTATGCAAGAAATGAGATTAAAACTAATACTATAACTATATCCAAAATTAGTGCAACTATAGAGGCTATCAAGACAGCAAAACTATTTGGAGCTCTAATATTTCTTAAAATTACTGAAGATTTTTTTAAAAAAAAATAACTATATTTTTGAGAAAGATATCTACTAAAAAGATCATAGCTAAGTCTCTGTCTAATTTCAAAAGCTACTTTTCCCTGCTTATATACAAAAAATAAAGAAAAGGTATTTTTCACAAAAATTAAAAAAAAGAAACACAAAGATAAAAGTATCATCGTGTTATAGAATGTTAGATCGGAAAATGGTAAATAAGAAATAAAATTGTTTATCTTATCGTTTTTTTCACTAAAAAGTGTTGTAAAAATTGGTATCAATAGCCCAATGCTTATGAATTCTAAAATTGAGTTTATAATTGAATAAAGAAAAACAAATTTTAGACTTTTTTTTTCTTTTGTATTTAAAATCTTTTTAATTTTGTATATATTAAGCATTATAATTTATCTTAAGATCTTAGTTAGGTATCCAATTCCTTCTGTAACTCTTCGTATTCTCTCATTTTACGTTTCATAAAATTAATTGTTAAAGTTGTTTTAATTGTTATTCCTTTAGGTGTAAGTACATAAAAATAATTTAATTTGTTTGAATTTTTTCCAAAATTTTTTATTTTTACCAATCCTTTTTCCTTGAGGGCTTTTAAGCAATAATTTAGTTTGCCTAAACTAAAACCTAATTCTCTAGCTAATTCTCTTTGTGAAGACTCAGGATTTTTTTTGACTACTCTTAGTACACTAAAATGGTCATTATTAAATGGATTATTTTTCATAAGTTTGTACAACTTATGAACGTATACTGTTCAATGATTGAACTGTAAAGTAGCTTATAAAATTTATTTTAAATATTATTAATTGTGAAAATAGCAGACACTTTGGTATACTGCTGGTGTCCAAACATCGGGACTTCTTGTAAACCTGATATGTGAACCAATTTCTGCATTATTCCAGTGGGCAAAACGTGGTCCTTTCAATAGAAGTTTTAATAACCTTATATCTGTTTCATAAATTACAAACTGTGAAGATTTATCAATTTCATCTTTTTTAATCACTTCTAGTTTACTACCTTCCTTTGATATTTTAAAAAATTTTTGCTCTACAGATATATAAATGTCAGTATTTAAATTAATATTGTATATAAGTTTTTTATCTATGTATTTTTTATAAGCACCTTGAGCCAACTCATAAATTTCTTCAAAGGTAGGCTTTTCTTCTTTTTCATAGTCTAATTCCTTTTTACTTAAAATATCTTTTACATATTTGTTATATTTTTTAACATCAAATTTTTTATAAGGATCCGAATTTTGATTATTATTTAAATCAAAAGATGTTCCAGGATTAATTTTAATTGGTTTTGAAAAACTTTGTTTTGAGCTAATATATTCATACGCTTCGTCAATTGTTGGCACATATCTAAAATCATTTAATATTGATAATCGTCCTGTCAAAGCATAAGTTCCTGCAAATGGTAAATAATATTCTGGTTTTAAGGATTTAATAAAATATAATGCTTTATCCATACATTCCTTAGAGATTTTTTTTCCTGATTTTTCTTTATTTAAGGTGTCTAAGTTTTCAAAACATTGAGGATAAGGACTTGCATTTTGATAACCACACAAAAGAACATCGATTTTATTATATTGTTTGTTGATTTCTTCCATTGCTGACTGTGCTAACCGCGAAGGACAGTCATTCACATTAACTAAAACATTTTTTTTGCTTTCAATAATTGATAGGCTATCTATTTGCTGTGAACCACCTGTTGCATTTAAGTCTGCACATCCTGTTAATTTATAACAAAGTTCAGGATTACAATTGTCTGCCGCAATGATGTTAAGCTTAATATTTTTTGCAATTGCAAATTTTTTATTATTCTCTAATTCTATTACCTTAAAGCCAAATCTATTCAATTTATTTTTTAAAAAAGGTGAATGAAATTTATGAATATAGACAGGTATATCCTTATTTATAATTTTCATTGTATTATCAGAACAATGATCAGGATGTATGTGGCTGATAAATATAGCATCATAAGAATTAATTTCTTGAATATTTCTATCAATTTCAAATGGAGGGTAGTGAGACCAGGATCCATAATATTCACTGTCTGTCAACCAGGGATCAGTCAAAATTTTAAATCCATCTATGTCAATTCCAACTGTTGCAGATCTATATAATTTTATCTTCATTAAAAATATTAATTTTATTTGTTAAAATAAATTGCTAATTTTATCTTTTTGTTTAACTCTTTAACATTAAAATTGTAGCTCATAAAAATTTTTTTTGTCTCATAGTCTTCGAATACTATATTTTTTTTACTAATTTTAGACCATGAAAATTTTTTATAAAATTTAGAAAGCTTTTTTTCACATATTAAAAAAGATCGCATTTTGTTATTTCTTATAATTTTATTGTTAAAACTCATTATTGCTCTAGATAACTTCAAATTTCTAAAGTCTTTAGCAATAACCAAGGCATCAAATAACAAATATTTAATTTTTTTTTTTTTTTTATAAAAGGTTCTTTTTTTTAGCGCTGTATATCCAATTAATATTTTGGATAAGTAAAAAAGGTTGTGAATATCATAAGATTTAAAGTTTTTTTTAAAAAAAAGTAGTTGTGATTTTAGACCAAATTTCCAATGTTGATCTTTTAATTCGACAATATCTAACACTTGTTTTTTTTTTAATTTTCTAGTTTTAATTGAATAAGAGCTAATCATTATCTTTTAATGAAAAGTACATCAATATGATTTTTATAAGGTGTTGCTGAATTAAAAAAATTTTTTTTTAATAAAACTCCATTTGATTTGAATTTATTGTTGTTTACTTTATTCATTTTTTTATAAAGAGCACATCTGTATGATTTTTATTAGGTTTTGTATTAGGATAAAAGTTTTTCTTTTCAAGCCATAAACGCAATTCTTCCCACATAACACCACCATCATAAATATCAACTGTACTTACTTCTACCGACATTGACTTGCAATACTGTAAAGAGTTTTCAGATCCTTTTAATGCTAGCAGTTCCGCTCCTTGTAAATCTATAATCCAATGATCATATTCGCTCACAGAAATATTTTGATCTTCTAAAATTGTATCTAGTTTTTTCATTGATAATGAAATATTTTTTTTCATCTTCAAAACTCTATTAGAAAAATACTTTCCACTTAATGTATTTTTGCTAAAACTAAAAAGTGATGAGCTTGCAGAGTCGTTATTTGAGATATAGAAATTTTTCTTAGTACCATCTTCATCACCAAGCAAGGCACAAAAGCATTTTTGATTACTATAAACTTGAATATTTTCTTTCAGTTGATCGTAAATATAAGGTACGGCTTCGAACCAAATAACTTTTTTTCCAAACCAATTGTAAACCTCAGCTTCGGTACCCCTATGAGCTCCCAAGTGTAAGACGCCTTTAGACTCATTGAGGGCTTTAAGTGAATCTAGGTCTTTTTTCCCAAATGGTGAAGGTCTACTTGGTGGTCTAATTTTTATTAATCTATATCCAAGTAATCGAAGTAATTTTTTTAATAATTTTTTCAAAATCGTTTTTATCTATATGTATTATAAAAATTTTTTTCAGTGCATAAATCAAGCCAATTGAGCTATTAGTACTGGTCAGCTACACGCATTACTGCGCTTCCACATCCAGCCTATCAACGTGGTGG
>Ga0209533_1002521_pt1 | contig 16616 bp, 12 predicted proteins | sample COG_04_FD_184748 | JGI IMG/M metagenome (GOLD analysis project Ga0209533, IMG submission 184748) | Pelagic Microbial community sample from North Sea - COGITO 998_met_04 (SPAdes) (version 2) | ecosystem: Environmental > Aquatic > Marine > Neritic zone/Coastal water | place: Helgoland, sampling...
GACACCGCAGCTAAGACTACAGTCGACCACAAGGGCAAGTCGGGCCGATGTGGGTGTGACAAGGACACATGTCTGAATCACTTTGTGAGACGCGGTGGTCCAACCGGTAGCAACCAAGTCTGTGGATGGGGTAGTTGTGAAGCTTGTGAATTTTGTGTAAACGAGGGCGGCGACTACGCTGATTGCCAAGCAACTTCTGATACTCGACGTAGACTTCGTAGTAAATCGTAAATCCAAAAATTAAATATTTAAACATTTGAAAAATTATATTTATACCTGTACGTTTCAAACAAAGTAGTATGCACCGTTCGAAGACTATTAACAGAAAACTAGGATTTCATCCGATTTGGTTCTTTTGCGTCACTTATGTTTTAATTATTCTTTTAATGATACATCATAATGACACATCGACAAATGCAAATAATCCTGCTGCAACTAAGCCCGTTGCAGTAACCCTCAAACTTGAACATCAAAAGTATAAAAATAGACATTATGAAAATACAGGCCCTATTTATGATAGTAGTACTGCTATAGATATAGCTGTTGTATATTCTTGTTTGCCTAAACGATTATCACAGTTTTTAGAAAACTGTGATATTTCTACTGGTTGGAATATACGATTTTTGTTCATTAAGTATAGCTGTGATAGTCCAGAAAGATTCCCAGACAAAATAAACTCTTACCCAGTCTTACTGTCTGAGTCAGTATCAAAACCATTCAGCCGCTCGTCAAACATAAATATGTTACACAAAATGGCAAGGTCAAATTCATTGTTAGTTGTTGTGGATGTGGATATTATTATCCACGATTTTGCAATCTCAAACATTATAAGATATGTTCGACCTGGTACAGCTTATTTCCCAATTATATGGTCAAAATATTCACAAAAATCTATCCAAATAGCAGAGAAGTTTTTGAAAATTAAATTTCCCGATATGTCTAAACACACTGGACTTTGGAGAAACTTTGGATTTGGTATTTTTTGTATTCATCATGTCGACTTTTCCAGAGTTAAAATGAATGAACAATTTACGACTTGGGGAGGTGAAGACGATGATCTTTACAATCGTATTAAGTCTGAAACAGATATATCGATAGTCCGTGAAAAAGATTTTGGGTTTGAACACGAATGGCACGAAAAGAATTGTACACCATACATCAACACTGATAAATATATCTCCTGCATGGGTTCTAAATCAGAGTTAATGGGTTCTAAATTATTGATGTCTATTGAGAAATCCAAATCATTTAAAAAGCTACCTGTTCGAGCCAAGTATATATCTCCGAATGAAATTCTAAGCAAAACAGTATTTGTTGTCAAGACATTTGAACGGTTTAACTGTTTAGTTGACTTATTGGAGTCTTTAAGTAAGTACGCTCCTTGGTTGCCTATTATCATAGCTGATGACTCAAAAACGGTAATGAATATCTCTTCGACATATAATGTTGTAAAATATATGAAATTGCCTTTTGATGTTGGTGTTGGGCACGGGCGAAATAGTTTAATTGTTGAGGCGAAACGTCTTGGTTATGAGTATGTCCTGATGTCCGATGATGATTATGTGATTAATTCCCATGATTTGATACCTAAAATGGCCGGAAAACTGTTAAAAATTAACGCCGATGTCGTCGCTCCGACACGTTGTGAAATAGGTGAGGAAGATACAGGTGAGGAATATTCTGTAAGCGATTGCAACAGAGGGACTATAAATTCATTTCGAATAATGGAAAATGGAGGTATGTCCATTTTGCCAAACGTAACACGTGATGCACCTAAATATGGTTGTATGCAGAGTGATATTGTTCAGCAATTTTTTATTGGGAAAACTTCGGTCTTGTTAGACGCATGGGACAATCATTTAAAATCAAACGACCACTATGACGCAATGTTAAACTTGAAAAAACGTAGTGCAAAAGTTTTTCAATGTGATATGTTGCAAATTATTCATAATAATAAAAAATGCGCAGTTGATTATAAACAAACATATACTAAAAAGCGCTTTGACCAATGGTTAAGACTTATGCCATATGTTATCAAAAAACATAATTTAACATGGCTGACTGATGAAGTTGGGAGAAACTGGTCTATTAATCACAATGGTAAAATTCAGACACAATGTGGGGAATCTTGTCTGAAAATTCCAGCATATACTAAGTTAAAAGATGAAGAGTTAAATAGTATAGAATTGCGTATAAACTCAATACGTCCAGCGCATGATCAGATTACATTCTTGCATGATAAAAATATGAGGAGTTCGCATGTTTACAAGCGGGATTTGAACAGATGCCAGATGATTGTCGTATTAAATAAACTAGGTGTGAAATGGAAAAATCGAAAAAAAGGCAAAAATTTTGAGATCAGTTTTCAAATGTATCATCCAAAATGGTGCCGGTCCAATTTAGAAAATCCAGTTTATAAAAAGTACGAAACAATACGTGCAAAACATCTTTTTTACGTTATCCCAATCAGCGATACGCAATTATTATTGGACACAACAATCAGGCAAGATTTAAGAAAACAAAGACGTGGTTACGACTACAAAATCCATGTAATTTATGTTGTTTTGGGAACATCGAATAAAATTTCTCTGTTTAAAAATGAGCACATATTGAGACATCCTGGGCCCTTTAGTCGTGCTATCGCATTAAAAATTGGATTTGAGTACATTTCACAAAATATTCAGAATGCAAAAGATGTCATTGCAATGGCAATGGATGTAAAAATGAGTATACCCGACGATTTTTCAGACATTGTAATGTCAAATACCATATGTGGATTTTCTACTTTTCAACCTATTTCGCAGGAACGTATAAATAAAAGATGGATTGAATCTGGATTCGGTATGGCAAGCATGTGTCTAGATGATTATTTTAAATTGACAAGTGGTTGGAATGAAGTTCTGGGGTATAATTGGGGCGCTGAAGACTTAGACCTTATATATCAAATACAACAGACTGGGCTACATATTAATCGATTTCGCATCAAAGATTTTGTGCACGTGTCCATGCACGACAGAAGAACATACTATGCTAAGAAAAATTTCCTAGGAAAATATTTGCCAATTGTTCCACAGACACGTTTAATCAACCAGAGTAATATACAAAGAAATGTTCTCGATTTCATCGAGAAACGTCTAAAACGTTCACTGAAAAATTATGAAATAAGATCGAAATTACTTGAACGAAATCAATTAATAACAATTCAAGAGACCATAGATGACAAAATTATTGTTCACCAAGTTTATATACAAATACCATTTATTGCTAGTTTTGAGCAAGATACATGGAGGGTAGGTGCCGCCAGACATAAAGATTAAAACAGACGATACAAAAAATACATTTCAGTAGAAAAACCACTTTAACAAATCCAACAATAACTCCTCCAAGGTCTATTTTGGATTTTACAAAACCAGTATATGCTAATTGCTTTCTAAACGAAATGCATAACCAAATTAATTGGCCACTCCTCCTCGTGTGTCTAAACGTGGGCAATATATTTGTTGGACATAACCGCGGTACCATTGAAAAAATTGAAAGAATACGTGATATGCAACATAAGAAAGATTCCAATGGATCTATATTCAATCATCTTGAAAAAACAATTATTCCAATACCTTACTCAAGCTTACTTTTAGGACATTGGTCTGAACCATCAATGAGCTCGTTTTGTCCCAACCAGTCTGCTTTTTACACTGACTATCATGGTACTTTATCGGTGGAGCGACATCTGACGACAAAAATTGAGATTTGCGCTAATCATTCGGGAGAAGATTTTATTCTACCTCTGTATGGAGCGACTGTACCTGGGTGTGACACCAAAACCCAGCGAACAAAGTACAAACTCATTTTTTCACCGTACGCAAAATCCAGACAAACTAAATCAACTCCCGTTATCGATGAACAACAAGTATACCCACCGTCCTTCAACACTGTACAACAACAGTTTGATTCTTTGTTTTCAAAACCCAATAGCTCGTTGTACATTATAGGCGACTCACATCAGCGGTATATGTATATGGGCATTGTAGACCTTCAAAACCATAACTGCTCCAATTTGTATATGAATCCACAATATTTGTCTAAACACCATTTAAGAAAACAAGACATCGAAAAATGGTTTCCAGCGGGACCAAGGGCGATTCATACGATAACTGATAATCTGGGGTTATCAAAATACAACATTCCGGAAAAGAGATTCAATCAAACCATATACGAAAAAATCTATTTTCTTTCAACGTGCCCAGGATGTATGATAGCCATGAACGTAGGAATACACGATATGACAATCCATACGAAAAAAACTTATCTTGCACAGCATCCCAACACCAAACCAGACCTAGTGTTTGATATTTTAGAAAAAGAGTTTTATGAAAATGTGAAGCAACTCCTGCTTTATGTAGTTAAGCTTGGCATGAGAAAACGGTTCGTGTGGGTCAGTGGAACACCTTATGTAGAGAATGACGTAAACTGGCACAACGAGGGCACCGCTAAAGAGTCATCCATTAGATATTTGGATAGTTTATCTAGGTGGTACCGCACTTTCTTATTTACTAAACAGCTCTGCGATGAGCTTGGCATTCTCTTTATTGACATTTTCCACCCTATATCCGGTCCTGATTTTCAGACGCTCCGTATTCCGGGCGATGTACATAAAAAGAGGTATGTACACCGCATGAAGGCAGCACTCTTATTACGAGAAATGTCGCGGCATTTCTCGTAATAAGATATAACATGATATATATATGAACCGTCGATATCAAAAAAGGTGGATTTCACGCCAATCGAGCCGTATTTCAGCCAATGCATTGAAAATTGTGCCCAGTAATAGTATACGTTTTTTAGTATACGAACTTTGTAAACAGTCTTTGGATATTTAGAGTTCATCCAAACTTTATTAAAAACCAAAAAAACAAATCCAAAAGAAAATGGTGTAGTTGGTTAAAAATGTGTATAATACATGCTAATTGCTTTTCCAAACCAAATGCATTGGCCATCCATTGTATTGTACATGGCCAGCTCCTTCATGATTGTGATTTTCAATAAAATCATTTTGACGCAATACCATTTCCCATCCGTGCCCTTCTTAATGCTGTGCCAATCCATAGTTTCCTCCGTCTTTTTTTGGACAAAATTAAAACAAAAAGCCAATCGAGAATTGCTCCTCGTGTGTCTTTTAAACGTGGGCAATGTATTTTTTGGTCTCAATGCCGCCGGAAGTTTAAACATCGCCATGTTCACAGCACTGCGAAGAATCTCGGTCATGATGACACTCATCGCACAATGGTGGTTTCTTAGTAAAAAATCTTCCAAACCGGTCATCATAACCGTCTGTGTCATGGTATTCGGTTCATTTGTGGCGGCGGCGGACGACCTTACGTTTGATTTACTGGGGTATGTCTATGTCATGACGAACAATCTTCTAACAGCTGCCGCACAAATTGCCTCCAAATACGCCTTCGACAAAGGTTGGGAAAAGGAAACGATTCTGTTCTATTCCTCGTGTACATCGGTCTTATTATCCGGCATCAAATGCTTCGATTTCGATTTGACCACTTTCCATGACTGGGATCAAACAGGCTTTCAAATTGCGTTTGCGTTTTCGATAGCACTTGGGATCATGTTAAATTTTGGCGCCTCGTGGGTCATCGAAAAGAATGACGCGCTAACACTTGCAGTGTCGGGTTCCACAAAATCAGCAGTCATGGGACTACTGGTTTGTTTCGGTCTGTTCGACCCGACCTACGTATTCACATGGGTGAATTTCATTGGATTACAAATTTCCACCATTGGGTCTTTTGTCTATGTTTATTACACCAAGGCAAAACCCAAATATACACCGGTAGCCACCGAAGAAGAAAAACAAATGACATCCGTTTAAGTATAATTACCAGTGGAATCTATTGTACCCGCTTCTCTCGCATTTTTGGTGCAATTACTGCCCGTAAACAAATAAAGAACTAGACGTAAAGATTATTGGATTTATTTTTTTTTTGCCGTGTTCTGTGTTGGATAATGTCCAGCAAACGCATTGCCACTGAACGAGCAACCATTCTACTGTGATGATGGTCTGCGAGCGTGCAATTTTTCCATAAACATGTTAGCGTTGATGTGAAGAAATCAATGTATGTGACGTCGTGTTGACGAAGGACATTCGTTATGTTATTAATGATAAGCCTGGCCGCCTGACGTTTCACGTATTTGGCTGGTGTTTTAGTTGTTCTGAGACTTTTTGGAGTCAGCCAAATGAACTTTTGTTTAATTTGCGGTGGCAATTTATGGAAAAATAAATCCATTTTTTGGACGTATTCCTCTCTATTGAGCTTTTTGCGTGAAATATCATGTACATATACGTCGCACAAAATCGTATCGAATTGTGAAAGCCATTCCATGAAGCATTCGTTTGATAAATTGTCAATGAGTTGAGTTAACATATTTATATAATATGAACCGATACGCGGAATGTTGCATATGTTATCGTACGAACCGACATAATGCAATGGCACATTACGGAGCTGTAGTTCCTTAATGCTCATTGACAAATAATCACTTCGTTTCGGATGTTCTTTAACTTTCGTTCCATTTACTTTTTTGGTGGGGTTTGATGTCGATGTGTTGCTAACTCTGTTAAAATACAGTTCGCTAAGTTCGATAAAAACATTTTGCAAATAAGAATCACCAAGCACAAGAGTGTTGTGATTCGTTACAATGTGTTTGACGTCTTCTGCGTTTGAGAATGGTATTCCCCAGCTCGCGAAAAAGCCCGACGTTTTGATTTTTCGTACTAATTCGCTGTCGTTTTCGTCTGTTTTCAATGTCTTCCACGCCGCGTTCTGCAGCTCAAGCGGTCTGACTGCCGGTGTAATGTTTAATAGTTTAACAATGTTTATTTCTCCTGCAAACAGCTGTGACTTGTTGGTCGTTATATTATGGCGGTACAAAAGTACAATCCAACATGTACATATTAAGAAAATGGTATAAAGCATTTGTTCTAAATATTGAGCGTTTATGTATAGATATTTAGAATCTTGTTTGGGGATTTTTGTGGTCCTAATATGGCAAAATATATTAAACATGTGGCCAGACTCTTATGAAAGACAACTGAACCAAAATAAGGACTTATTTTGGTCATGCGTATTCGCAATGGTTCTTGTGACTTTGCTCACTATTAGGCCCGTAAAAAAAGCCACCATTCTAAATCGAGAACAGACGGATGAATGGAAAGGGTGGATGCAAATTATGTTTTTATTATATCACTATTACAGAGGCACGTGGATATACAACGAAATTCGCGTGTTTGTATCTGTATACGTTTGGATGACAGGTTTTGGTAATTTTATCTATTTTACCAAGAAAAAGGACTTTTCTTTGAAACGCGTGGTGTCAACCCTCGTTCGAATCAACCTGTTAACGCTTGGTCTGATGCTTTTCAACGGAACTTCCATGATGCTGTATTACGTAGTACCTTTGCATACTGGATTCTTTTTATTATCATGGGTTGTATGTTGGTCTATAGAAAAAACAAAAAGACCCGTTTTGATGTTGGTGGCGGCCTTGGGAGCGTTGTTTTTGTTTTTCGAAGTGTGGAAACCCTTATCGGGGGAAGTTGAATTTCGGTTCGGATTAGACAGGTACAGTGCATGGTGGGGGATGGTTTCAGCATACCTATTGTTGAACGTCAAGAAATGTCCTGCTGACGGCTTTCCAATACTCGCGACCTCAGTCGGTATTGCGCTAATCGCTTTATGGTATTATGTTTGGGGACATGAAACTGACAAGTATATTTACAACCCGTCTCATCCATATGTTGTTATTTTACCAATTGTGGGTTACATATTGATTCGGAACGGCCATCCGCTGCTCCGAGGTTATTATTCGAGCGCCATAGCATGGTTTGGCGGCATCACGCTTGAAACGTACGTCTTGCAATTTCATATTCTTATGTGTCATAATGTCCAACACATCCTCGTGATTTGTCCGTGGTCCATATTGAATACATGCATCATTGCAACCGCTTTTGTTGTAGTGTCATGGGTTGCTCGCAAAGCCACGATTGAAATACAAAAACAAGTGGGGGTGAGTATGTCGAAGCATGTAAAATATTTACCAGTAAATCAAAACGATATTTAACTTAATACACATAATTTAAATGTAGTTTTTCTGAACCATTTTTTTAATTAGTTTGGGAGGTCCATGGGTGTGCAAATAGATGTGGACTAAATTGTCCCACGAATGGTGTATTTTGAGGGTCGTGTATAGCCGACCACGTTCTTGAATGTCAAGAAAGTTCGCGACGACGGTCCAACAATCGTTCATAAATTCTACTTATATAAAGACGCTTTTATAGATTTAAATGTCGAAAGAATTCCCCGCCGCAGAACCCGGAAAAGGTCATTCAAAAAAATACCCATTCAAAAAAAGAGAAAAGTATTTGACCATATTGCGAAGAAAACCTTTGCCAAAACCAAGGAAACCTTTTCCAAAAAACGTATTCAAAACTGTGCGGCACATAAATAGTATGCCCGACCCATTGAACGAATGGAAACACCATTACAACGGTAACCCCGTGGTCCGTTCACGCGCTATCCAATGGATAAACAGAAATCGTGCCACTGGTCGCCTTTCCACACGTCAAATTGTTCTTTTGGTAGCGTTTATATTTGCCGCATGGGGAATGTCGACCGTTGAAAGTCAAAGTATCGAGGACCTGGTTATTGCCGAAATGCGCCAAGAGGGTGCTATGCCCATGGTTACTTTGGACAGAGGCAAACAATCGCCGAAACGCAAACAATCATTGAAACGCCTGTCTACAAAGCTGGCAGAACAACGAGAAAAACGTTTGCCCATGAAATCATTTTTCGAAGTGGACAAGTGGTTGCAAAGAATGTTTGGTACCTTGTCGACGGACCAGCAACGGATTGACCGGGCCACTGCCGAATGTCGGGATTTATTGTCGCAAGTGTACGACTTGGTGGACGCGCCACTGGATGGTGCGAACGACGGCGACATTAAGCGCACGTACATGAAGCCTATTTTAACGCCCGTGATTCATGACTTGGCGTTGCACGCATTGCGGGCAGATTTTCGGTTTGTCAATGCCACTTTAAACGACCGAACTGAGAAAGTCCAGTTGTCTCGAGCTCGTAAGATTGTGCGAGAATTGTCGGAAGTCGCTGACATCTCCTACGCCAACGCGGATGTCAAACAATTGGTCAAACAAATCCAACAAAATCCCATTGGTTGGTACAACAACGATGGCGCATCGTTGATTGGTAAAAACATAGAACTTTTTATTCGCGACATTACGAAAAAATACGTGCGTCGCTCCACGGATTTCCACAAGGCAGCCATCATCGATGCTTCGGTTTCGGGAAAAGCCATTGGACGGCGTGTTCAAAATTTGGGCGAAACTGGGCAACTTTCGGCAACATTGCACGGTACCAACACACAAGCACTCGTTGTTGTACAACATTACCAACAATTTTTGAACGAACAGTTGTTAAAAACGAATAATGAACGACACCGAAATAAAATAAATTCATTGTTGGCGCAATCGTTGCAGTCTGACCGGACGGATAAAATTGTTCGTGACGTGACTTTGTTGTTTTCCATATACGATTCCGCGGCGCAAACCGCGTTTTATGATGCGGAATCGCGAAAGTACAGTACGATGTCAGAAATATTTGTCTCTTTCATCCAGAAGGATTTGCGTGAATTGGATGCGAAAAACCGCGGCAAGGAAGAGGGAATGAATTTTTTGAACGATTTGCTGCACGGTTGGGCACGAGAACTGTTTTTGGGAACGGTGGCTATATTGTGGGGGATTGGCCGATGCCGTCATGGTCGCAGGGGGGATAGCGCTTCCGAACCTGCCAACAAGGCCGAACCTGCCAACAAGGCCAAAGTCACCAAAGAGATTGTACGGAACGAGGAATGTTATCATATCGGACACAATAATATGCTGTGGATACGTGAGGGGGGTGAATATCGACGTGTCTCCAATCATGGACGCAAGGATTCGCATTATGTGCGCGGTAGACAAACGAAAAAAGTTTCGAGAACGAAAAATGCGAGAGAAGCGGGTACAATAGATTCCAATGGTAATTATACTTAAACGGGTTTTTCTTCTGTGTCTACTGGTGTATATTTAGATTCCATTTTTTTAGAGACGCAATACCAAATGGAAACCCGAATACACACTACCGCTAAAAGACGGCACTTGCATTCCCATCATGCAAGTGTTGAACAGAAACTTTCGAGTCAAACTAAAAATACAACGCGTCTACTACAAAATAATCAACGATGGTTACCCAAAATTAATCATACAACACTTTGAAATTAAATAATTTTATTTTTTAAACAAGAACGTCTTTCTACGTGCTGGCGCGGCACGAATACAATCGTTGTTGGCCGAACCCACCTCGTACACAATGCACTTTTTCTTGGCGCGTGTCACGGCCGTATAAAATCTCTCACGCTTGTCGCCCCAGGACGACACCGATTTCACAATGACAAAATCATACTCCGAACCTTGTGCTTTGTTTACTGTCAATGCGTAGGCCGGTCTCAAATATTCGTTGTAATCGATGGGTCCTTCGTATTCCACCGATACGTCGGAAAATCGAACCCAAATGGATGTTGATGATATTTTACTAATTGTGCCAATGTCACCGTTGGCCACTTGAAGAAGTGTTTCCGTCCTGTCTGAGCCGCCAATAGGTTTGTTAATGTATTTGTTCGTCACATTAATCACGGAATCTCCCAAAGCAAAGCGCCAATTTGCATAGCGGAATGTTGCCGACGTGGAAATGTACTCCAAATTAACGGGTGCGGAGGTCACTCTGCCCATCGGTGGGTTAAACTGATTCCGTAATTGTTTGTTCAAGTTGGCAATCTCCTGGTTGGTATTGCACAGCACCATGGGACGTGAACCCATTTGTTGAAAGATGGAAACGGCGTCGGCGACAATATCCTCGTCCTTTGTATATTGTTTGACTTCAAACGAGTCGGGCGACCTGTCTAAATCGACATTGCCAACACGAATTTTTTGACCATTGGTGGCAATGAAAGACGTCGCGGCCGAACGATAAATATGGGTCAATTCGACCTGGGGAACTCCCGATGCACACAAGTCCTTCAAGAATTGACCGGGGCCCACTGACGTCAATTGACCCGTGTCACCCACAAAAATAATCTTGTGAAACACGTACTTTTGCAAAAGACGCGCCAAAATTTCTAAATCTTGCATCGACTGTTCGTCCAACAGTAGGGTCACTTTGGCCTCTAGATTTCGCGCATAGTACATGCGATGCACCGTATACGCTTCAACCCCCGTAGACTCTTTCAACCGCTGGGCTGCTTTGCCTGTCGGCGCGGCACACGTGACGTCACCATGCAAACTTTCCACGATATGACGACAAACCGACGTTTTGCCCACGCCTGCTCCCCCTTGCAGGACAAACAGTGGGTTTTCACATGCTTGGCGGACGGCGGCACGCTGCGTCTCGTCCAATTGCACGTCATGAGCCGGCATTTTATAACGCGGTTGTTCACGATGTCGAACCTTTTCGAATTCTTTTGCGATGAACTCCTCGATGTCGTTGAATTTGTTCAAAGTTACGAAATTATCGTGTTGTGCAATCGGCCAGGTCGGGTCAATCATATGGAATTTCGCCAGAAACGCCGGTTTGCGCATCCAGTAATCCCCCGTTTTGCTGATGTGACGTTTTACATAATCAACCACTTGGCATCGGGTGCGACGACGGTCCATCGCCATGATGTGCAAATCTTTGGCGGCAGCTTCCGCCATTTTTACCCGTGAGACGTGTTTGGTGGATTTTAAAAATTCAGTGCGTGCTTCGTTTTCAAACGTAAATGAATCGTACTCGGTGTGGTACACGATGCGAAACGGATCCGCATGAACAAATCGAATCCATTCCTCCAACTTCTCCTGCTCCGTGTGGTCCTTCTTCTCAGGGGTTTGGAGACGCGCGCCCATCCATTTAATGGCCGCGTCCAACTGAGGTTTACTCATGTACTTGGCCATGGTGGGTAATTGGCGGGCAAGATTGGTGGAACGTTTAATGACGGATTGAATGCTACAATACGCACGACCAATATTTTTCACCGTCTTTTTCCCAATCTTTTGGAGAGCCATCAATTGGCCCCAGCGTTTGTGCTCAATCACGTCAAAAAGTTTGGTAATGGGCTTGAACGATTTGAAAAGAATATCACGACATGTCCAGTTCACGCCTTGTGTCTGAAGCGCCGATTTAAAGTGATGGGATACGTTGTTGTCCGGTTTGCCTTTGAATCGAGTTTGGAGCTGGCCATCGTAAGAGCGCTTTTGGGATATTTTCCCATTGAAAACATGCCCCGGGACAATCTGATTGCACGCACAGCCAAAGTTCCCCGCGCAGACGCCATTGGTGTCCGCGTTTCGAAATTTAACGAGCGCCCATTCGTCGCCGCGGGTCTGTAAAACTTTGGTAACTTCTATTTTAACCATATTTATTGTTTTTACAATGGCGGATATACGCAAATTGGAATAAGAGTATCCTATGTTAGAATAGATATATTTTTATTTTCGCATCGGTTTGAAATTTTCCAAATGAGTTTGAATTTTTTCGTGTAGGACTGGAGGAGTTAGGATTTCACATCAGTTTGGAATTTTTCAAACGAGTTCGGAATTTTCCAACTAAGTTAGGATTTCACATCGGTTTAGATTTTCCAACTAAGTTAGGATTTCAAACCAGTTCGGATTCCACATGGGTTTGGAAAAAAAATCTAACCCAGTTAGGATTCCACATGCGTTTGGAAAAAATCTAACTAAGTTAGGATTTCAAATCAGTTCGGATTTCAAATCAGTTCGGATCCACGTGCGTTTGGAAAAATCTAACTAAGTTAGGATTTCAAACCAGTTCGGATTTCCCAATTAAGTTAGGATTCCAACTAAGTTAGGATTCCAAATCAGTTTGGAATTTTCCAAACGTGTTCGGAATTTTCCAAATAGGATAGAATTAATCAGTTTGACATAGAAAAAATAGTATTGTTATATATTTTTATTGTCTCCACGTTCCACTGCTTCGCGATGTGCACGTTCCACTGCTTTGTGAGATTCCTCTTCTGCTTTTTTATATTCCATGTGTATGGGTGTTAATCCCTCTTCTCCCTGTTCACCTTTATCACCCTTATCGCCTTTATCTCCCTGTTCACCTTTATCTCCCTGTTCACCTTTATCTCCCTGTTCACCTTTATCTCCCTGTTCACCTTTATCTCCCGTATCACCCTTATCACCTTTTTCACCCTTTTCTCCTGTATCACCCTTATCACCTTTTACACATTTTTCTCCCTCTAGAGCATTTAATCGTACATTGATATTTTCCAACATTTGTGCGAAGTTTTCATAGTTCAGCATGCCTTCATTCCCATTGTTTGTTTCGCCTAGCGGCTGTATGAGTTGTTGCATACGTCCTACCGACTGCGATGTGATTGTCACATGGTAAAGAATTAAGACAATAGCCAAAGAAAATAAAACTTGTGCGTTATTATACTGAGTTGACATTTTATATATTCAAATTGATTTTTATAATATACTAGGCTTTTTTTTTATGGATTCGCCATTTAGAATAGAACTATATATTGTCCAATCTATTCAAACAATGCAACCCTTTGAAGATACGCAATGGACTACTATCATGCACGAAGAAGAGTACAAAGGCAACAAAATTGCGTACTACGTCGTTTCTGACTGGAAAATCCCGTTCACGTACGAATCTTGGTCAGGGGGCGCGCCAAGTGGACCAGAATTGATTTACGAACATTGTGCCAGTAAACTAACCCGACCCGACTCGAAAGCGTTGGTCGCTGAATCAGCTACCAGACTGTACATTGAACCCGGCATGGTCCAACCGTTTGAAAAAATGGCGTCGTTCTACTTTCTGCGACGGTTGGCGGGCATCGACCACAAACTGGTGTGGAAAGAGTGGAGCAAGATTAGGATACCCGCCAGTTTACTTGAGGACGAAATTTTTTGCCTGTGCGTGGTAGCGTTGCACCCTGTGTTGTACGGAAAACTCCATCCCATTGGACGCAATTATCGCCGCGTTTGTCTCGAAGCCATCGCGCTGTGGAATGTAAAGTCGTTCTCGCTGATGCAATTTGCCCATCCGAATTCGATGCAGCTGTTCCGTGGACGACAGATAGATATGGATACGGTGGGTAGGCAATTGCAAGCACATGTGGAAGGGAATTACTGGGTCTTTAACGACCCTTCTGTGGCTCTCAAAGCTGTAGGAAAACCAGGCGCGCGTAACTGGCCCGAGTTGGAATTTTGTGGACCCCAGGTCATCAAATACATTACCAACGAGCGCACCAAACACGGCAGTTCCAATTCGGCGTTAGAACCGTACATAAAAAAGAACAAATATGTTTTGTAATATCGGATTTTGTACATGACTGTTCGGGCACCACCAACCTAAAATACATATAAAAGGTACAGCTTTTTTCTCCATAACATGAGTCTTTTGCCCATCATTAAAATTTGCAAACATAAAAAAGTACAACGATTGTTTTCGCAAAGAAATGTTCCCAAACATTCCCCCATCTTCAAACTGTTGACCCATGTCGACCAAGACTATCTGGGTAAATATATGGGGAGGTCCACCACACCCAACTGCACTGTGCACAACTCAATTGTCCTGGCCACCTTTGACATTCAAAGAGGAGACGAGCTGACACTAACAAACATTCCTCTAAACCTGACCGAATATTTAGACAGTATTTAGACAGTCTGTAATTATTGGATTGCTTTTATTCCACGAAAGCTGGGCACACGTGTGTAATATCGGATTTTGTACATGTGTATATTTAGTATATACTTTTATAATGGATGTTCATCGATTGGGGTTTATTTTTGGTATCTATTTGTTTAACGTTGTGGTCCTATTTCTCCGTCCTACTGGCCTGGGACCAAACAAACTTGGCCAATTTTTACACAGTATGGGCGGGTGTCTCAATCGCAACGTCCGTTTCCATAACATTTGTTTTGATGCTGGTGCACAAACAATTGTCAAAGACGCTCAAACATTGGTCCTACCACGTCTGGGTTGCCCTACTGTACGCCCGAAGCTGTCATGTGTGGGTGGTATCCGTCACAAATCAAAAAGTCATCAGCGTCTGCGGAAATATTCTGACACTTGGCGCACCATTGACAATGAATATGACCTGCGACTGTCCCATCCAAGTAAAAGGCCACCACGCACTGCCTTTCCTGACTTCCGGCGACGAAATGGGTGGATGCTATTTTGAAGACAACCCTGAGACGTTAAAGTGGGTTATGGGATGGGAGACACTTATTTTTTCAGCTGTAATTGTTCACATGTCGTTTATGGCTCTGTCGATAATAAACGAAAGAAAACGAATCACTTGGTCCATCCTCTTTGTCATCGACATCTTAGCATGTCTCTCAATAGCCTTAATTCCAATTGTTCCAACAGGACACTACAGCATGTACCAAATAGGTGGCACGATACGATTTCTAGGGCTTATGCACGCTATCATTCCTATCGAACCAGTGATCAAGTCAAAGAAGTTGGTCGGTATTTTAATTGTCTTTAAATTGGTATTTGTAACACTGACAGGGGCGGCCATGATGTTTGTCGCGGAAAAACCTTGCTCCTCCATGCATAGCAATTGTGACGACGGGTTTAACGATTTTGGAAATACTGTTTATTTTATATTTGTGACACTGTCAACAGTAGGATACGGGGACATGTCACCAAAGACAGCCATGGGCAAGTGCGTCATCGTGGTAATAATACTGTCCGCCATTTCTTATTTGCCCAACATTATTTCCGACATACTAGAGATGTGTCGGAAAAATCCCTTGCATGGTCGCATTGACGATCTGCACGAAACGATACGTCAAGTGGGTTTTTTCATGCATGGAGGGACGACAGCACAACACAAGTTGAAGAAAGCACTCAAACGACGGAATCCAACACGTTTGCTTCCGAACGTATATGAAGAGTAATTCAGATCTAAAATGCTTTTTGTATTGTGTATATTAACTCTAATCGTATCGTTGTTGTGGTCTATTCAATTATTTATTCCATTGAACTCGCTATTTTTAAACGTGTGGTTTATGCTCTCTTGGGTCACACTGGCCATCACGTACGTTATCAAGCGAATTTGAGAAATAAAGAATATTTACTTACGTGACGTCTTGTTTAACTTGGCTCTCAATGGGGGGTCGAAAAAGGTTTTAATGTGGGATTTTGAATAATAGGTCAAAAGTTTTTTCCAAGCCGTTTGGTATAACCGAAATAACTTATCATTTTTACCTTCTTTTGTCGAAAAATAGTCAAGCCATGTTTTTTCGTACATTTCGCGTGCTTTTTGTTTCTCTATTTCGCGATTTGCGCTATCTTGAAGCGCCTGTTCCAACTTTTTACCTTTGAATTTCCCTTCAGTATTGGCAAAAACTTTATACATGTAGTCGTAATGTCGACTTGTTTTATAGTATGTTTTCTCTGAAATATCCCAGGGTATCCTAACACTCGTTCGGTCCCTGCTCTCTACAGGGAAACATCCCAGATGTTGGGGTATCCTAACACTCG
>Ga0209533_1002523_pt1 | contig 16604 bp, 14 predicted proteins | sample COG_04_FD_184748 | JGI IMG/M metagenome (GOLD analysis project Ga0209533, IMG submission 184748) | Pelagic Microbial community sample from North Sea - COGITO 998_met_04 (SPAdes) (version 2) | ecosystem: Environmental > Aquatic > Marine > Neritic zone/Coastal water | place: Helgoland, sampling...
TTCACCTAATTGATTAACGATAGCTAAGCACTCTTTTGTCTCCCATTCTTTAGGGAGTCTTGAGTAGGCGCTTAGATAAATTTTATTAATTTTTTCATTAACTGTAGATGCCTTGCTAATTGCTTGATTGATGGAGGCATTAGGATTGTAAGAAATATATTTAGGGATAGAGCCATTAAGAACCTCTAAAGCTTGAGACATATTAGCTGCTTTATTATAATTATTCACCTCAATTCTATCAGATTGACCAAATAAGTTTATAGGGTGTGAATCCGAAGCAGGTGAGGGTAAGTCATAAGAAAAATTCAATTGGTTTTTATCATTAGTCATACCTGGTAAATTTGCCCTTTGACCAGAAGACATGACTTTTTTAAGGTGAGTTAATGTCTCTATAGCCTCTTCTTTATTTTTGGCACTATTTACTGAGAGTATAGCATCTTCTAAACTTTCTACATTCACATACTTACCACCAATTACAATGTCTTCTACTGGTGGAATTTCTAAAGGTTCTTGAGGAATAAATAGATTTTTATTATTGGTAAGTAAGGCAAAAGAGTCCCAGAGTTGCTCGGCACTCATACGTCTAAGTTGACGTCCTTGGAGCATTTCAAAACTGCCATCAAAGGCGTAGTCCTTGTAGCTGACAAACTGGAAGCTTCTCGTCATAGCTAGAGCATACTCTAAAGCTTGAGTATCATAATTAAGATCTTTCACTGATTGAGTCAGAGTGTCCATAAGCTCACCATAAGGAAGATTCTCTGAAGGCTCATAAAAATCATTATTTGAATAAAGAGCTGTACCCATCATGCGCTTCCAGGTGCGATTGGCTATATTGGCTGCAAAACGGTGGTTTTCATCACTAGTCACCCATGAGGCAAACTGAACTAAACTATCATTTTTGTTGTAACCTTCAGGGATAGCTGATTGAGATAAAGCCTCTTTAGCAAAAGGGACTTTAGCTGAAACTTTTTCGCGCGGTTTAGCGTCGGCATACTGATAATCTTTGGGGAGAGGTATTTGCCCAACACCTGTACCATTCAAATTAGCTCTAAAGTAAGTGATTTGTAAGAAGGCATTGAGATTACCTCTAAATATTTTATTAAATTCAGAGCCTGTTAATTCTCCTTTTCCTAGGTTCATAGTTTTTCTAATTATATTAGATCCCTTAGATCGAACTCCGCTCATAAATGCAGCTACTTGAAAAAAGTCTTTTCTAGTATAATCCTCAAAAGGATGATCATGACATTCTGCACAAGCAATATTAGTAGCTAAAAAGGTCTCAAAGGTATAACCAATATTGGTATTGAGTACACCGCCGTTAGCTAAATAGAACCCTGTTTCTGGATTCTCAATAGTAGAGCCACGAGCAGAGAGCATCTCAAAGCTCATTTCTTTCCATGTTTTTCCTTCACGGATATTCTTTTGCAACCAATCTTCAAATGTCCAGGTAGGTTGGCGTTGGCCTCGTTCGCCGCTCATCGTTCTAATCCTAAATAAATCACGATACCAATTGAGCTTATGGTGCTCGTAATCAGTTGATTGCAGCAATTGAGGTAAAATAAGCTCTCGTTTATTAGGCTCGTCCCAATTGAGAAAGCTTTCAGTTTCTTCTAAACTTGGGATACGTCCACAAAGTACTAAAAACAAGCGTCTTAAATAAACGCTATCATCAGTAATTTCAGGCAATTCAAAATTATTGGATTCAAATACAGCTAAAGTTGCTTTATCGATATTATCTGCTATTTTTTTTATAGTTTGTAAATCAACCCTACTTTCTAGATGAAGAGCTTGCGCATAGCAAGAAATCAATAAATAGAGAATAAAAGTTCTAAACACCATTAAATCATTTTGAGTCTAATACAAAAAATGTCAAGATACATTTTTTAATGAGTTTAAGAATATAAAAAAACTGCTGACAATTTCAAATGAAACTATCAGGAGTTTTTAAGTAGATACTTCTACAATTAAAATCTAATTATAGATTTCTTGGTTCGACTCTTTAAAGGCCTTGGCTTTTTCTTCCATACCTTTTTCAAAAGCTGCTTTTTCATCTAATTCGTGTGTTTTTGCATACTCTCTGATTTCATCTGTAATTTTCATTGAGCAGAAAGTAGGTCCACACATGGAGCAAAAGTGAGCCGTTTTAGCTCCTTCTTGAGGTAATGTTTCATCATGATAAGCGCGAGCTTTGGCAGGATCTAAAGATAGATTGAATTGATCTTGCCAACGGAATTCAAAGCGAGCTTTGGATAGAGCATTGTCACGTTCTTGTGCCGCAGGGTGGCCTTTGGCTAAATCAGCAGCATGAGCAGCAATTTTATAAGTCACCACACCTTCTCTTACATCATTTTTATTAGGTAAACCTAGATGCTCTTTAGGGGTTACGTAACAGAGCATAGCGCAGCCATACCAACCAATTTGAGCCGCACCTATTCCTGAAGTAATATGATCATAACCAGGTGCAATATCTGTAGTGAGTGGTCCTAATGTATAGAAAGGAGCTTCATGACACCATTCAATTTGCTTTTCCATATTCTCTTGAATGAGTTGCATAGGCACGTGACCAGGACCTTCGTTCATGACTTGCACAGAGTAATCCCAAGCGCGTTTAGTGAGCTCGCCTTGAACTTCGAGCTCGGCAAATTGAGCGTAATCATTAGCATCAGCAATAGAGCCAGGTCTCAAACCATCTCCAATAGAAAATGAGATATCATAATCAGCCATAATTTCACAAATATCATCCCAATGAGTGTAGAGGAAGTTCTCTTTGTGATGTGAGAGACACCATTTAGCCATAATAGAACCACCACGAGAGACAATACCTGTCATACGCTTAGCAGTATGCGGAATAAAAGGTAGAAGCACGCCAGCATGGATAGTGAAGTAATCCACCCCTTGTTCAGCTTGCTCAATAAGTGTGTCACGGTAAATATCCCAATTGAGCTCTTCTACTTTACCATTTACTTTTTCAAGCGCTTGGTAAATAGGGACAGTACCAATAGGGACTGGTGAATTACGAATAATCCATTCGCGTGTGGCATGGATATTTTTGCCTGTGGATAAATCCATGACAGTATCTGCACCCCACTCTACAGACCAGCGCATTTTTTCGACTTCTTCATCAATAGAAGAGGCTACGGCTGAGTTGCCGATATTAGCATTAATTTTCACCAAGAAGTTGCGCCCAATTGCCATAGGTTCACACTCTGGGTGATTGATATTAAGCGGAATAATAGCTCTACCACGTGCGAGTTCATCACGTACAAATTCAGGAGTGATAATACTTGGTACACTAGCGCCAAATGATTGACCAGGATGCTGATGATTTAAATTCGTTCTATCAACCTGCTTAAAAGGATCAATATCTGAAGGCAAGGGCATGTGATTAGCGAATCCATGCAATTGATCTTGAGCTGCTTGTGGGCGAGTTTTTGGATTAGGGTATTGATCGTGAACAGCTTTGAAAGCGGCTTCTCTACCTAAGTTTTCACGTAGCGCAACAAACTCCATTTCAGCTGTAATGATACCTTGTTGGGCGTACCATTTTTGCGTTACTGGGTGACCCTTTGAGGCTTTGAGCGGTTGGCGTTGTAGGCCAGGGTAGATCTTGAGACGATTTTTCTGCTGCTTATTTTCATTAAATCTTTGAGCATGAGCTTCACTGAGATAACCATCATCTTCTGGTTTTGTATCACGTGGGGTGTAAGCTTCGACATCACCACGTTTTAAAATCCAATCCTGTCGAACAGGTGTGATACCTTGTGTAACTTCTCCTGCAAAATCAGGATCACCCCAAGGTCCGGCAGTATCATAAACACGAATAGGCTTATTTTCTGTTTCAGTACCATCTACATGATTGGTAGGGCTTAAATGGATTTCTCTGAGCGGCACTTTAATTTCTGGATGCAGCTGACCTGGAATATAAATTCTCTTAGAGTTTGATGATTCTGCAGGAGTTTGAGATTCTGTTGAGCTGGAGGCTGTATCGTTAGCTTTGGACATGCTCATAGCATGAACTAAAACACTCATATAGGTCAAGCGTAGAGATACTTTAAGAGCGCTTTAATTAGTCATAGTTTTTAGTCGTAAAATATGCCATTATCAGCTAATAAAAAACTAGATGAGTCGTCTGCAAACTTTTTTTAAACGTGGTATATCAACGCTAATTCTTTGGGCGATTGTGATTGCTATTATAGCATCATTTAATCCTGCTCTTTATTTAGGTGTGATCACAGTGGTTGTATTACTGGCTGTGTACGAGTACGGCATGCTCATGAAAAAAGCCAAAGTTTTTTGCCATACAAAGTTTTTGTGGATTCTAGCTGGCGCCTACAGTGTTGCTATTAGTGGCTTCTATTTATACCACATGAAGCAGGGTGATGCCGTAGGTCTTCATTTGCCGACTTATATTGAATGGGGATTTTGGATGTTACTTATGATAGGAGCTCCATTGTTTTCTCTGCGCTACCCAGTTAAAGGGGTGCAATCATTATTAGCTATTTCGACAACTGTTTTAGGTTTTGCTTACTTGCCGTTTCTGTTTCACTTCCTTACACGCATTATCTTTGTGGTGCCTGCGCAAGAGAGTGTAGCAATCCCAGGTATTTGGTACTTAGTTTGGTTAATAGTGGTTACTAAATTTACAGATGTTGGGGCTTATGTCATTGGTAGTTTATGTGGTAAAGATAAAATGATTCCGCATATCAGCCCAGGTAAAACATGGCAAGGGTGTGTAGGAGGAGTAATCATTGCGGTTCTTTTAGGTGTAGGGTTGAAATTAGCTTTGGGAGATAAACTTGACTATTTGGGAGCATGGCCTTGGGTGGTAGGCCTTAGTGTGATATTGGCTATTTTAGCTATTATTGGAGATCTTATGGAAAGTATTCTTAAGCGCAGTTTGGAAATCAAAGATTCAGGTAAAATCATTCCTGGAATTGGTGGAGTACTCGACCTTATTGATAGTCTCTGTTTTACAGCTCCTATCATGTATGCTTATTTATTGTGGCAAATTCATTCATAAAATGGGGCTTAGTCAAAAAAAAATAAACGAACTAACACTCTTAGCCGCCGCACCAAAATGCGAAGTAAGAGGTTCAATTATTCATGGCAGAGGAGTGTATACTACTCAAAACATCAAAGAAGATGAGCTTATTTGCTACTATGTAGGAGAGCTGATTAATAAGGAAGAAAGTACGAAGCGAGGTCAAGATCAGATGCAAAAGTCTGAAGAAACAGGGGGCGCTGCTGTTTATATATTTACTTTGAATGATGAATGGGATTTGGATGGTGATTTTGAATGGAATATAGCGCGCTTAATCAATCATTCTTGTTCACCAAACACCATTGCTTATTTAGAAGAAGATGAAAAGAAAGTAGGTATATATGCCTTAAAAGATATAAAAAAAGATGTAGAACTAACTTTCAATTATGGGTTTGATGTTGAGCAATATAAAGAGCATATTTGTCTATGTGGTGCAAAAAATTGCGTAGGCCACATAGTAGCAGAAAGTCAGTGGAAAGAATTAGAAAAACTCAAACAAGAGCCTTCATGTTAAAAAAGAAAAAAATAGTTATATTAGGTTCCACAGGCTCTGTAGGTCAAAGCGCCTTAGAAGTGGTCAAGCAGCACCAAGATAAGCTAGAGGTATTAGCACTTGCCGCCAATAGCAATGTTGATTTGTTAGCTCAGCAGGCACAAGAGTTTAAGGCTCGTTATTTAAGCTTAAGTGATACAACTAAGTTAGAAGGCCTTAATGCAAAAGTTGCTAATTTTAACCAAGAGCTACAATTACGAAGTGGTGAGCAAGGACTCATTGAGTTAGCTACTCTAGAGGAAGCCGATATTATTTTAATTGCTATTGTAGGCATAGCAGGCTTAGAGCCAACATTAGCCGCTATCGAGCAGGACAAGAGAGTGGCTCTAGCTAGTAAAGAGGTCTTAGTGGTGGGTGGAGAACTGGTCATGTCTGCGCTCAAAGACTCTCAAGCCGAACTGATTCCTGTTGATTCTGAACATTCAGCTATTTTCCAGTGTTTGCAACTAGAGTCAGAACTAGAATCAGATAACTTATCTCGACAAGTATCGAGTCTCACACTCACTGCTTCTGGAGGTCCATTTTTTGGATGGAATTCGGCACAGTTAGAAAATGTGACCTTGGCTCAAGCACTCAAGCATCCAACATGGGATATGGGACAAAAAATCACTATTGATTCTGCCACTATGTTTAATAAAGGGTTAGAAATGATAGAAGCTAAGTGGCTCTTTGATATTGATATAGCTAATATCAATGTGGTGGTGCACCCTCAGAGTATTATTCATTCTATGGTCGAATATTGTGATGGGAGTAGCCTTGCTCAATTGTCTATGCCCTCAATGACATTACCGATTTTATATGCTTTTAGTTACCCGCAACGTTGGGAAAATTGTCAAAATACGCCTCTAAATTTAGTGCAACTTCAACAACTCACTTTTGAAGATGTTGATGAACAGACCTTTCCGGCTATAAGCTTAGCTAGAAAATCCATAGAGCAAGGAGGAACACTGCCAGTTGTCTACAATGCAGCCAACGAAGTGGCAGTCGAACTATTTATCCAAAAAGAAATAGGGTTCAATCAAATCACAGCATTAGTGCAGCAGGTCATGAATCAGCACCAAGTGCAACCAGTAGATTCAATAGACTCTATTCTACAAGCCGACCAATGGGCGAGAGAGCAGAGTGCAATAGAAGCTCAGTTGTTGCTTACGCCTACTGACTAAAGCAGTCCCAACCTCCAGCTAAATTAGGTAAGCAAGGCTGGTTTAAATCATAAATTTCACCGATTTGAGTGAGCTTTAAATTGGGGAATTGTTGTGCCCAGTCTACTTTAATTTGAGCTATTTTAGCTTTAGGCACGGCAAATAACAGCTCGTAGTCCTCGCCTAAGCTAAGAGCTTGCTGTGTATTGCTTCCTGCAACACAAGGTATAGAGTCTATGTCTAACTGGTAGTGGCATTCACTTTGCTTACAAAGCCTAGGTAAATCCATAGCAAGACCATCAGACAAGTCCATCATAGCAGAAGCGTAGCTATGATTAGCTATCCATTGAGCCTGTGCGAGCCTAGGTTCAAAATCGAGATGATGACCAGATTCCAAAGTGTATCCCAACTCTCCAGTTACAAAAATACCGTCACCACTATTCGCACCTTGGCGATTAATAACACGGTCACTATTAATACTAGCAAGACCTGTAACACTAATATTAAGTGGGAGTATAGAGCTGTCGCTATTTGGTAATTCTTTATAATGACTGGTTTCTCCACCTACTAATTTTCCTCCAAATTCATCTAAGGTTTGAGAAATTCCTGTATAAATAGAGCTAACAAGCTCCTCATTATGTCGTGAGGCCAGAGTAATACTCACGAGAAAAGCCACTGGAGCAGCACCACCCATGGCGGCAAAATCGCTCATGACTCTACAAATAGCTTTGCGCCCTATGAACTCTCCAGGAGTCGCTAAGGTAAAATGCACGTGCTCAATAACTGAATCTACTTTTAACACATAATCATAAGCATGATTAATAATTGTAGCACAATCATCACCTATACCTACTGGTGCAGGGGGGCTTGGGCACGCCTGCGCAATAATATGTAGTAGTTCTGTTTCAGTCATTTAGCGTGAATAATGTTATTCAACAAAGTTTAATTGATATACAATCGTCATACTATTAAAAATCATATGAGTGATAATAGGTATTTTGAGGTTCTTCGTGTAGTAAAAAGATAAATTAAGAATAATAGCGAATAAAAATAATGGCACAAAGGCGATAAGATGAGCGTGAATTAGGGCAAAGAACACAGCACTCATAAGACAACCAATCACGAGGCCAAAGTGATTTTCCAACTGCTTAAAAAAGATACCACGAAAAATAATTTCCTCAGTAATAGGTGCAATCAAGCAGACTTGAATAATTAACAAAATAAGAGTGGCTAAGGATAACTCATTATTTTGCAACCATTCTATCGTAGTTTGATTGAGGGGTGCATTAAAAGTCTGCTCTAACCAGAAGAACAAACCTGCTTGCTCCAAGGTTCCTTGGATAGCTAGAATTAAGGCAATGGAGGCTATAGGAATAGCTACAAATAACCATTTAGGTAGGGCTATTTCTTGGCGAGGAAAGAAGGCGTCAATTACAGGTATTTTATGCGCCGTCACAAAAGCAAACACACAAACAGCTGTCATAAATAGTTGGGTGATGCTTGAACTAATAAGTGTCGAGTTAGTAATGGTAAAAGTTTCGGAATCTACTTTGCTAGAGCCAGACATGGCAAATACCAGGTTTGCACCATAGACCAGTACAGGCAACATCAGACTCAAGCTCATGAGCAAATGAGCGTGGACCTCCACCAGTTGAGGTGTAGATAAAAGCTCCTTGGTTTGGTACCTTTTGGCCTGTGAGATACTTATTTTTATTAAATAAGCGACAATTAATAGAACGAGCCAACCTTTAAAAATTAAGAGGAGTAAAGATTGATGATCCATATAGCTAAAACTAGAATTAGAAGAGTTTAAATGACTTCCTAGGGTTAATCTCTTGATTAGGATCCGTGGTGTTAACCAGCCCATCAGCTACAAAGGTAAAGAATGCCATGAGTTGCTCGGAGCAGTCAGCAGGTGTTTGACACTCATCTAGCGCTTTTTGCATGAGCTCTAACCAACGAGTTCTTGCGGCTACAGTAATGGGGAAAGCAGCATGCCTCATGCGCAGTCTTGGGTGACCACGCTCCTGCATATAGGTTTCGTCACGACCAATGCGAAAACACATGAAATCAGCCAGTCTTTTTTCTGCTCCGTCCCAATCATTAGGGGGGTACATAGGACTGATGATATCATCTGTGCGCAGGTATTGGTAAAATTGATGAATAATCTTGCGGATCCCTGATTCTTCTAAGGTCTCCCAAATATAGGCTTCATCAATCATAATTTTTGAACAAGTGATATTAGTTGTCTAATTATCTAAGACACCATTGACAAATTGATAAGACTTAGAGTCTCCAAATTTTTTAGCAAGTTTAACGGCTTCAGCGATACTTATCTTACGGTCAGCTTTGAGCTCTTGAGTCTCGTAATAGAATAAGTAGCAAATCATTTTCTCAATTAGATGGATACGTGACATGTCATAATTAGTGACAATCGCAGATAATTGGCTGCTATAATCCTCTTCTTTAGCGACAATAGCTTGGATATGAGTGCTAATTTTTTCTTGGAAATTGGCTAGATTTTCTTGCACTTTGGCTAGTTGTTGAACTTCAGGGTAAGGAGAAGACAAACTAGGGTAGGCGATAGATGTAATTTTTTGTTGATACGCTCCCACGAGTTTAAGCAGTTTAAACCATCCATCTAAGAGAGGTTTAGGTAGTTCAACAATACGCTCAGAAAGCGTCTCTAGTTTTACCAGTAATTCAGCCAACTCGGCACCACCTGCCATCAGTTCAAGAAAATAAGTATTGGCTTGATCAAGCTCGGCATAAGTATCTAATTTCTTTGCGTAGGGTTTGAGTAGTGTTTGCTTGTTATGAATCAGTTCTAAGCAGGCTACCATTTTTTTGCTGGCATTGAATACTTGGCGGGCGTATTTATTTTCGATAAGGATTTGCAAGTTCTTTTCAGACTTAGTCATTAAGGCTTCTCTAAGGCTTAGGTTGCTTTGCAAAATTTGTTGCAAACACTGATACTGACGCAGCTTGAATGGATAAAAGTCTGAATAGTCTGCCAACTCAAAAAAATCTTCAGTAGGCAACTCATGCTTACTATCGTTTTTAAGAGCATAGAGCCCTTGAAGAATGAGTGTGCGCTCTTCAGTAGAAATAGCGAGTGAAGTAGACATAAAATTAAGACTGAAGGGTAGCTAGGGTTTGATGAATCATGAGACCTGCTGCAGCAGCTTCTTCGCCACGATTGAGAGAGCCCAAACAGCGTTCATGTGCCTGTTGAACATCGTTGACCAATAAAACTTCATGAATAACAGGAATCATAGTGTCTAACGATAGTTGGTGCAATTGTTGAGTGACAGATTGAGCGATTAAGTCTGCATGTGCCGTAGCACCTTGAATAATAACCCCAAAAGTAAGGATGAAATCAGGGTTTGATAAAGTGGCTTTCTTGGTAGCAATAGGAATTTCAAAAGCTCCAGGAACAGGCAGGGTAGCAACCTTGGCCGTTGGACAGTACTTATTTAAATAAGCCACAGCATGGTCACACAGAGCCCCTGTATACTCATCATTATAAGTAGAGACTACAATAGTAATGTTTTTAGGCTCAATGGCGAGATTTGAAGGGTCAAACTTAGCACTAGCTTGAAAAGAAGTCTTTTGGGAGGTTTTGCGTTGAGGAAGCTTATCAGCCATGAAAAATAAGAGGAATAAAAGATTGAATTGAAGCTATACAAAGATGATTGATAAATCAAGCGATGATACACCTACAATGTGAACTAAACTATTAAACAAGATTGTTTAGGGTACTAGACTATGTTTTTTAGGGTCATAGCGCTCGTCAGGATGAAATAACCAACCTGCATTTTTCTTGAGCAAGGTAAATTTAGTAGGCTTAAACTCGCGAACTTTGATTCCTATTTTTGAATCATAGATATACCTACCTGTGTAAGACCCCTCAACGAGGTATTCATAATTATTGTCATAACCGTATTTCTTACCATTAACCGTTTGCCCAAAGGGAATTCGGTCAGGTGTTTTTAAGCTGGTTTCATCCATAGCAACGAGGAATGAACGCTCCCATGGTTGAGTAGGCCTTCTTAAATAACCCCAAAAACAAGCATTCTCAATGACATAGCGACGACCAATGAAGGTATCTGTAGGGTAAGCCTCAGTTGCGATAATTTTATTACGAGCTTTTACCTGTGGGTGCTTATAACTCAGCTCATTATTCATAGCGCATTGGCTAAGCAAGCTTGTGACGATTAAAAGGCTAAGAATAAAAAGAGGTTTTAAGGCAGGCACGTTCATAGATAGAGGAATAGAGAAAGACTAAGGAATCATTACGTATAAATAATAAAAATGCCAGTGGAAAATCCACTGGCATTTTACAGAATAATAGTAACTCTTGTTTATTTGTCGTCACTAGGTGCCCACTCTTCCACTGCATCAGATGCAATTTGGAAAGCGTGCTCAAGTCCAACAAGGTTATCAACGTTGCCGATTGATTCGAGAGATTTGTTCTCTTTCTCGAGGTCTTTAGCATCGTATTCAAGAGCTTTGATAGATAAACCAATGCGGCGCTCAGTTTTATCCACACGAATAACGCGTGCTTCGACTTCGTCACCTGCTTTAAGCACATCTTTAACTTTCTCAACATGCTCTTCACTAAGTTGTGAGATATGAATAAGTCCGTCAATTTGATCCTTAAGGTTAATGAATGCACCAAAGTTAGCAATCTTAGCTACAGAACCTTTTACAATATCACCCACTTTAAAGCGTGTATCGATATTGTCCCAAGGATCTTCTTCAAGCTGCTTCATGCCAAGAGAGATTTTCTCATTTTCACGATCGATGTTAAGTACGATAGCTTCGACTTCATCACCTTTTTTGAACACTTCACTAGGGAAGTTAATCTTGCGTGTCCAAGAGATATCAGAAACGTGAACCATGCCGTCAATACCGTCTTCGAGACCAACAAAAGCACCGTAAGCAGTAAGATTACGTACTTGACCTTTGATCTTAGTGCCAATTGGGTAGCGAACAGCAATTTCATCCCAAGGATTAGGATCAAGCTGGCGAACACTAAGAGAGATTTTCTGCTCTTCGATGCTAACAGCAAGCACAACAGCTTCGACTTTTTGGTCGATTTCAAGCACATCACTAGGACGGTTGATACGTTTGAGCCATGAAAGCTCAGAAACGTGTACAAGACCTTCAACACCATCTTCGAGTTCGATAAACGCACCGTAAGCAAGAAGCTTAGTAACTTTACCAGCAACACGTAAGCCTGTAGGGTATTTCTCAAGGATATTTTCCCATGGGTTTTCAGTCATTTGTTTCAAGCCAAGTGAGATACGTTGCTTGTCATTGTCGATATCTAAAATAAGAACCTCAAGCTCTTGACCAATGTGAAGCATTTCACTTGGGTGATTAATACGTCTCCAGCTCATGTCAGTAATGTGGAGTAAACCATCAATACCAGCAAGGTCTACGAAAGCACCAAAGTCTGTAAGGTTTTTAACTGTACCAGTGATCTTGTCACCAATAGTAGCAGAGAGGAGGAATTGCTCTCTAAGTTCTGCGCGTTCGTCTTCGATGACTTCACGACGTGAAAGCACGATATTTTGACGTTCGTCATTGATTTTAACAATTTTGAAGTCATGTACTTGACCTACATAAGTGCTAAGCTCCTTAGGAGGAATGATGTCAATTTGTGAGCCAGGTAAGAAAGCTTCAACACCCACATTAACCACAAGGCCACCGCGAATAACTTCCTTGATTTTACCTTTAACTAGGCCGCCTTCAGCATGCACTTGGAGGATTTTATCCCAGTTTTGTTTGTAGAGAGCTTTTTCTTTAGAAAGGAGGATTGAACCTTCTGATGTTTCTAATTTTTCTAAAAGAATTTCGATTTCGTCGCCTTCGTTGATTTCTTCACCTTCGAATTCAGCAACAGGGATAACACCTTCTGATTTGTAACCGATGTCTACTAGGACAACTTGTGGGCGGATTTCGATGATTTTGCCCAAAACGATTTCGCCTTCTTGAAAAGAGCGAAAGTTATCATCAATCAATTGATTGAGTGTACTCATAATATATAATAATTAAGTTAATAAATTTATTTTTAATCGGCACCATGCCAACTAAAAAACTCAAAATCTCTAAATTAAATAACGCAAAACCTATTCTTTGTTATTTAAGCTCCCAGGTAGTGTAGAGGGAAACAAAAACACTACTTTTAGAAAAAAATGAGGTGCCTTATACATGATAAATCTGATAAAAACAAGAAAATTATAATAGTTTAAAAATAAGTAAAATAATAATAAAAACTACTTGAACCGATGACGCACTCATGTTTAGATGTTAAATGAATAATATGCACGGTGTATAATATTCATCACTATTAAACTATTAAAACTAAACTATTATGAAACTAAATAAATTAACTAAAAAAGGCTTCTCACTTATCGAGTTAGTCATCGTTGTAACTATCATTGGTATCTTAGCTGCTATTGCTATTCCAAAATTTAGTAACATTTCTGCAACAGCCACAGAAAACTCTATTAAGCAGAGTGGCCAAGCTCTAGGTAAGGCTCTTGCCCAAATTGAATCATTGGTTGTGCCAACACCTGCAAGTGTTGATGTTTCTAGAACTGATGGATTGTTTACAGATAGCAACCTTACTTCGTACTTAGATGCGCTTGATGACAGTTTAAATATCTATGTTAATTCTGCAACTCAAAGAGATACAATACTTGCAACAGATGCTTATTTTGCTCTTAGTGCAGATGGTTCTACATTCTACTACTTCACACGTTCAGGTAATTCCCTAGGAACTACAGCTCCAACATCAAATTGGGTTGGTACAGCAGTTGGTGTAGCAAGTAAAACTACTACATAAATTAATAAGTATTTAAATTAAAAGCCAGCACTTTTAACAGTGCTGGCTTTTTTTGTGCCTTTAAAATGCTAGATGGTTTATAGGCTTATAATCAGGTATAGCTATAAGAGGTTTTGACGGCATCTGTCGCTTATAGTTTAGCCATACACTTTGCAGAGAAAGCTATTGTATTTACGAAGCGACAATATCTATAATAGCATCAATAATGGAGCTGTCTTCAAGAGTGGTTGTATTACCCGTAACCGCACCTGTTTTAACTAGCTCCTTGAGTAGACGGCGCATGATTTTGCCAGAGCGCGTCTTAGGCAAACCTGGGACAATATATACCTCGTCAGGCCTCGCTAGAGCCCCAATAGATTGGACAACTTGAGCTTTTAATTCTGTGCTTAGAGCTGCAGACCCCTCAAATCCATCTTTTAGAATGACAAAGGCGATAATGCTCTCACCCTTAATATCATGCGGTTTGCCAATAACTGCGGCTTCACTAACTGAATCGTGCTCAACTAAAGCACTTTCGACCTCAGCTGTACCTAATCGATGCCCAGAAATATTAAGCACATCATCTAAACGTCCAGTAATCCAAATACAGCCGTCTTCATCTCGCATAGCTCCATCACCTACAGTGTAGTAATCAGGGTAGTCCGACCAGTACTGCTCTTTGAACCTTTGAGGATCACCATAAATGCCTCTGAGCATGGACGGCCATGGTTGCTTAATCACAAGTTTGCCTACTTCTCCTACTGGGCAAGTGTTGCCATTTTCATCTAAGATGTCAGCATCAATACCAAAAAACGGTAGGGTAGCAGAGCCAGGTTTAGTATCCATACAACCAGGCAGAGGAGTAATCATGATAGCTCCAGTTTCAGTTTGCCACCAGGTATCGACAATGGGGCAGCGACCTTGACCAATTTTATGGTAATACCAATCCCAAGCTTCAGGATTAATAGGCTCTCCGACTGTACCTAATAAGCGTAATGATGAGATATCGCTCCTATCAACAAGTTCATCTCCAGCTTTGATAAAGGCTCTAATAGCTGTCGGGGCTGTGTAGAAAATGCTGACTTTGTAACGCTCTATAATCTCCCAAAAACGTCCAAAATCAGGATAATTAGGAGCTCCTTCATACATCACCTGTGTAGCTCCATTAGCTAATGGCCCATAAATAATATAAGAATGACCAGTAATCCAACCTATATCAGCAGTGCACCAATACACATCATCATCCCTAAGGTCAAAAATATACTTACTAGTGACATAAGTACCGACTAAATAACCTCCTGATGTATGTAGAATACCCTTAGGTTTGCCTGTAGATCCTGAAGTGTAGAGAATAAACAGAGGATGCTCACTATCAAAGCCCTGAGCAGGGCAAATGTCATCCACTGTAGGCGCCAAATCATGATACCAATCATCACGACCTACAAGCATATCAACACCTTGTTTGGTGCGTTCAAATACGAGTACGGAATCTACACAGTTTGGTTGCTCGAGAGCCTTATCAACTACAGATTTTAATTCAATCACTTTGCCTCTACGGTAACCGCCGTCTGCGGTCATAATAAGCTTAGCTTGAGAGTCTGCGAGACGATCACTAATAGCATCAGCCGCAAACCCACCAAAAACAACTGTGTGCACAGCCCCAATTCTAGCGCAAGCCAGCATCGCAAACGCTGCCTCTGGAATCATAGGCATATAGATGAGCACCCTATCACCTGCTACGATATGCTTAGACTTGAGTACATTGGCAACACGAGAGACTTCTAACTGTAATTCGTTATAGCTAATTTGACGTTTTTCACCTAATTCACCCTCCCAAAGAATAGCTATTTTATCACCCTTGCCAGCTGCAATATGTCTATCAATACAGTTTTCACTGACATTGACCTTAGCATTGGTAAACCATTTAGCATCAGGGGCATCCCATTGCAAAACCTCATCCCAAGGTTCCTGCCAAGTTAATTCCTCAGCCTCTCTAGCCCAAAAAGTATCGGGCTGCGTAATAGATTCTTGATAGAGTGCTTGGTATTGCTCAAAACTAGAAATACGAGCCTGTTTTTGAAAATGAGTCGAAGGAGATTTGCTAGAATAATCCATAAATAAAGTAATAATAAATTAGATTTTTCACACTAGCAAAACTAACTAAGGTTATTCAAACTTTAAATTAGGAAAATATACTAAAGACTTTAATAATAGCCTCTGCCATAAGCCAAAATAACAAGTATGAATAAATGATGCCAAACAATAAACCAATCACAATCATTATACCGTCTTTTTCTAAAATACCGATACTTATCAGGAAAATAGCCAAAGCAGGGCCAATAATGCTAAAAGGAATAGGTAGCAGCATCACGAGGCAAAGAACAGCAATCACCCAACCAATAAACTGTAGAGATAAAGGATGACTGATAATGAGCCAACGAGGTTTGATATAGGGCTCTATTTTGATTAAAAAAGGCTTAACAATTTGCAAAGACTTGAGCAGTATTTTTTTATTAAGCTCTTTTTTTGCAATAAATTTAGGTAGCCACGGGGTTTTCATTTCAACTGCCATCTGAATCGAAAAGATTAAAATGAACAAAGCAGTAATGGCTGAAATACCAATAAAACCAGCGATAGGAATAGCATTAGGTAAAATCAATAAAAGAAATAAAACACCATAAGAGCGCAAACCTAAGCTATCAATCAAACTTTTAAAAGACACATAATCACCTTCTATAGAAGTAATAGAGTCATCTAATATTTGAGAAAGCTTACTTGAACGTGTATGAGGCATTTATCCTATATTGGTCATGAAGATTTTATAAAAGAAAGATAAAAAATACGAAAAAAATTGTGTTTTAAATAGATAGAGTTTATATCAAAAACTCAATTTAGGAGAGATGGCTGAGCGGTTTAAGGTACTCGCTTGGAAAGCGAGCGTGGGGCAACTCACCGGGGGGTCACTGCTACATCGAGCTTAGCTCGATTATAAAATATCATGTCGCAGACATGGATATCTGCAGAGCGTCGCGG